>Ga0315900_10005178_pt1 | contig 18002 bp, 14 predicted proteins | sample LakEriMetagenome_FD_203521 | JGI IMG/M metagenome (GOLD analysis project Ga0315900, IMG submission 203521) | Freshwater fungal communities from buoy surface, Lake Erie, Ohio, United States - Buoy 12 MA114 | ecosystem: Environmental > Aquatic > Freshwater > Lake > Lake biofilm | place: USA: Lake... | reverse complement strand
GGCGGGTGGGCCGCGACCCAAACCAGCCCCCCATCCCATTGGTCCCACCGCCCGCGGCTGCCGCCCCGGTGCCGATTCAGCCGCTTCCCACACCGTGATAATCCCATGAATGCCCTCGTCCGCATCACCTCGACGACCGTCTGTGCCCCGGCTGCCGCGTTGATGGCGTGCACCCTTTGCCTCAACGCGGCCAACGCGCAAGAGTCTGCGCCGTCGGACAAGGCGCGACTGGCCACGATGCTGCCCCCGCGCACCGATTCCCCCGCCGACTGGCACGCGGGTGTCGAGCCGCTCCACTCCTGCGGTGAGCCGCGCCTGCTTCCACCGTGCGTGCCGCCGCCGCCGTGCCATCCCGCCAACCCGCCACGTCCTTTCGACCTGGTCGGCGTCCATGGAGTCCCGACGTGCGGACCGATCTATCGCGGGCCATGCCAGCCCAGAACCGGCACGCACGACGGCGGGCCGCTGCCGCGGATGCACCGCCTGCACGACCGTGCCTTCGACTGGTTCTACCGGCCCAAGTAGCGCACGGCCGGCTTGCTTGACATGGCGTCCGGCGAAAAAATACCCTTTGAGAGTCGAGCGCTCCGGATCGCGATGACCCAACCCCGTATCGGCGGCATGACGCGCGTGTTTTCCCAGCCTCGCTCGCGGTTGATGCGGTGCCTGCTTGTCATCGCCACGTGGCAAGCTCCACTGCCCGTCTGCCACAATCACGGGACGCTCGCCACCGCTCCCGCGGAGAGCACGACCTGGCTTGCGGAGCACTTGTGGTCGCATCACGCCGCCATCAACCCCCTGTCCGATCTCATGCTCGGATGGCATCTCCACTTCGCGTTTCCCGACTCCCAGGATGAGCGGCCGGACTCGCCCAAGCCCCATCGGCAGCCCGTCGCGGTGGCAGACGGGCTCGCGTCATGGGACGGTTTCGAACGGCTCCAGGCACCGCCGGGTCCGCTGATGTCGCACCAGGCGCACCTGGTTCACCGTGTTTCGTGCTCCCCTCCCCCGCTTGACGGCGTGCGGCTGCCGAGCGGCTTCTTCGCCGACTTTGCGCCCGAGATGCCGTTGCCCGTGCGGCTCGGCGGGCTGCGCTGCTAGGCGTCCGCGGCCAAAGCCCTCCGCGGCCTTTGTCCATTCAGCCGACCGGTCGAAACGCCGAGGTGTTCGACGGTCGGCAGTCGCCGCATCATCCGGCGGCAGACTGGTTCCACTGGCTGCTAGCGGCTCATGGCCACCCTGGGACGCGTGTTCGCCGGGCATTTTGCCCGCGTCGGCCCGCGGCATTTTCTCGGCTGCGACTCGGTCGGTTTTTCCCCGTGGGGTACCACATACCATGGCTTCCAGATCGTCTTCTGCGTCCGCGTGGCAACGCGTCATGGCCTTCATGCTCGTGGGCTGCGCCGTCGCGTTGGCGGGTGCGTATTGGCTCTCCGGCCGGCTTCGTGAGGCCGCACCGCCTCCGGCGACGGCCGAGCGCGCCGGCACCGGGGCGACACACGCTGCCGGCACGGAACAGCCGCCCGCCACGACATCAACGATCACCTTTCCGCGGACGTCGTGGCAGGCGGCGGCCATCGAGATCCAGCCGGCCGCCCTCGGCCCGCTGGAACAGGTGACGACACTCACCGGAAAGATCACGCTCAACGAGGATCGCGTCGCGCACATCTATCCGCTGGTCGAGGGGCGGGTGAACGAGGTCAACGTCGGCCTCGGCGACGCGGTGACGAAGGGCCAGGAAATGGCGGTCATCCAGAGCCGCGAGGTCGGCCAGGCGATGTTGCAGCTCGCCCAGGATCGACTGCAGCTCAGTTTCGCCCAGCGGAAGGACGCCTGGACGCAGTCCGTCGCCACGAACACCCAGGCGATGATCGAACTGCTGCGGGCCAATGCGGCCATCGAAGACATCGAGGCGCAGCTTCGCAATCGTCCGCTCGGCGAATACCGCGACACGCTCATGACGGCGTACATCCAGCACGCGACGAGCCGCAAGAACCTCGACCGCCTGACGCCGCTCCAGAACCAGGGCATCGTGGCCGCCCGGCAGATCTTCGAGGCCGAGGCGAGCTGGACGACAGCCCGCGCCTCCCTGCAATCACTCCTCGAGCAGATTGAGCAGGACGCGAAGCAGTCGGCGGTCATGTCGGCGCAGACCGTGCAGGAGCTGCAGACGCGGGTCGCGGTGGACGAAACCGCCCTCAAGATCCTCGGCTTCGACGACAAGGCGATCGCGACGATCGATCCGCAGCAGGGCGAGGCGCTGGCGCACTGCCCGATTCATGCCCCGTTCGACGGGATCGTGATCTCGAAGGACGTGGCGCTCCTCGAACATGTCGGACCGACCAACCAGATCCTCGGCGTGGCCGACATGACGACCGTCTGGCTGGCAGCCGACGTCTACGAGGAGCACCTGCGGCTGCTGCGACAACTCAAGGACCAGCCGGTGCGCTTTCGCAGCGACGCCTGGCCCGACCAGGTCTTCGAGGCGCGGATTTTCTACACGGGAGACATCGTGAACAGCGACACCCGCACGATCTCGATGCGGGCGGTCGCCGCCAACCCCGAGGGGCTGCTCAAGCCCGGGATGTTCGTGACGGTGGAGCTGCCGGCGGTGGCCCGGGCCACCGTCCTGCAGGTGCCCCTGACGGCGGTGCTCGAGCACGAGGGCAAGGCCTTCGTGTTCGTGCACGTGGATGGCGACACGTTCGTGCGCCGCGACGTCGGGCTCGGCCGGCGCAACGCGACGGCGGTCGAGGTCCTGGACGGCGTCACGGCGGGCGACGCGGTCGTGATCAACGGGGGCTTCGCCCTCAAGTCCCAGATGCTCGCGGCCCTGCTGGCCGAATGACGAGCGGCCCGCGCGGCAGCCCCCGACAACCCACGAACGACGGAACCGACGACATGGTCTCCAGCATCATCGAATGGTCGCTTGAAAACCGCTTCGTGGTGATGCTGTTGGCGATCGTCCTCATGGGCGTGGGCTTCGTGTCGGTCGCCAGCCTGCCGCTGGACGCCGTTCCCGACCTCACCAACGTGCAGGTGCAGGTGCTGACGACGTCGCCGGCGCTCGGGCCGGTGGAGGTCGAGCAGTTCATCACGTTTCCGGTCGAGAACGCGATGAGCGGGCTGCCGGCGGTGGAAGAGATCCGCTCCATCAGCCGGTTCGGCCTCTCCGCCGTGACGGTCGCCTTCCAGGAGGGCACCGACGTTTACTGGGCCCGGAATCTCATCAACGAGCGGCTCCAGCAGGCCCGCGAGAACATTCCGCCGGGCATGGGCGATCCCCAAATGGGCCCGATCGCAACCGGCATGAGCGAGATCTACCAGTTCGAGGTGCGGGCCAAAGCGGGGCATGCGTACAGCCTCATGGACCTGCGGACGATCCTCGACTGGCAGATCGCCTTCCAGCTCCGCAGCGTGCCCGGCGTCATCGAGGTGAACACGTTCGGCGGCGAGCTCAAGACGTACGAGATCCAGATCGACCCCGACAAGCTCCTCAACTACGGCATCTCGCTGAGTCGGATCTTCACGGCCCTGGAAGAGAACAACGGCAACGCCGGCGGGGGCTCGATCATGCACGGGGCCGAGCAGCGGCTGATCCGCGGCGAGGGCCTGATCGGGTCGCTCGACGACATCCGCACCATCGTCCTCGACAGCCGGAGCGACGGCACGCCGATCCGCGTCTCCGACATCGGGGAGGTGCGGTTTTCCCCGATGCTCCGCCAGGGGGCCGTCACCCGGGACGGCGACCGGGAGGCCGTCACCGGCATGGTGATGATGATCATGGGGGGCAACTCCCGCCAGGTCGTCGCCGACGTCAAGCAGAGGATCGCCGCGATCAACGCCACGCTCCCCGCGGGCGTGTACATCGACACCTTCTACGATCGCACCGAACTGGTCGCGAAGACGATCCACACGATCGCCGAGAACATCGGCGTGGGCGTGGTGCTCGTGATCATCATGCTCTTCCTGCTGCTCGGCGACGTCCGTGCCGGCCTGATCGTGGCGGCCGCGATCCCGCTCTCGGCGATGGGCGCCCTGATCGCCATGAAGCTGGCGGGCGTCTCGGCCAATCTCATGAGTCTCGGCGCGGTGGACTTCGGCGTGATCGTCGACGGGGCCGTGGTGATGATCGAGAACGCCGTCCGCGCGGCGAGCGCCTACCAGCGGCAGCATGGCGCCGGCGCGGTGCCGAAGGCGGTGTTCAAGCAATCGTCGAAGGAGGTGGGCACGCCGATTCTCTTCGCGGGGCTGATCGTGATCATCGTCTTCATTCCCATTCTCAGCCTGGAGGGCGTCGAGGGAAAGATGTTTCGGCCGATGGCCTTCACGTTCATGTCGGCCCTGACGGCGGCCCTGATTCTCTCCGTCACCGTCATGCCCGTGATGGCGTCGCTGTTCCTGGCCCGCCGGGTGAGCGCGACCGACACGTTCCTCGTCCGGGGGCTGAAACGCGTCTACGAACCGCTGCTCCGATACGCCATGGGGCACCCCGTGCTGATGATCACGGTGGCCACCGCGGTGTTCGCGGTCAGCGTCTTCGTGGCATCGGGTTTCGGCCTCGAATTCGTGCCGAAACTCGACGAAGGCGACATCGCCATCCAAGCGGTCCGACTGCCGAGCGTGTCGCTGGAGACGTCGCTGGAGATGACGAAGGCCATGGAGCGCACGCTGAAGAAGTTTCCGCAGGTGGACAGCGTGATCTCGAAGACCGGGCGGCCGGAGATCGCCAATGACCCGATGGGCGTCCACCAGACGGACATCCTCGTGCGTCTCAAGTCCGCGCATGGCGGCGGCGGACACGGACCCGCGGAGCCCTTCGACAAGGCGCAGCTGGTCGCGGAGATGCAACGGGCGCTCGAGACCGAGGTGCCGAGCAACTCCTACGGCTTCACGCAACCGATCGAGCTGCGCGTCCAGGAGCTGGTGGCCGGCGTGCGGTCCGACATCGGCCTCAGCCTCTACGGCGACGACCTGAACGTGCTCAAAGCCGAGGGCGACCGGATCGTGCGGGCGCTCAACAAGGTGCCCGGGGCGGCGGACGTCCAGGCGCAGCAGATCTCGGGTCTGCCCTACGTGCGGGTCATCGTCCGCCGCGACGCCATCGGTCGTTACGGCGTCAACGCCAAGGCCGTCCTCGACGCCGTGAGCGTGATCGGCGGCCGGAGCGTGGGGGAGGTGTTCGAGGGCCAGCGCCGCTTCCCGATGCAGGTGCGGCTGGGGCCGGCGTGGCGACACGACGTCGACCGGCTCCGGCAGCTCAAGATCGACGACCCGCTCGGCAGGCAGATTCCGATCTCGCAGCTGGCCGACATCGTGATCGAGGATGGGCCGAGCGAGATCAGCCGCCACGCGATCCGCCGCCGCCTGCTCATCCAGTGCAACGTCCGGGGCCGGGACCTCGCCGGCTTCGTCGCCGACGCCCAGCGGACCGTCGCGGACCAGGTGAAGCTGCCCGCGGGCTACGCGCTGACCTGGGGTGGCCAATTCGAGAACCTGCAGCGGGCGAGCCGGCGACTCATGATCGCCGTGCCTGTCGCCCTGTTCCTGATCTTCTCGCTGCTCTACGTCACGTTCAGTTCGGTGAGCCTCACGATGCTCATCTACCTCAACGTGCCGATCGCGGCGACGGGGGGCATCTTCGCCCTCTGGATGCGCGGCATGCCGTTCTCGATCTCGGCGGGCGTGGGCTTCATCGCGCTGTTCGGCATCGCCGTGATGAACGGCGTGGTGCTCATTGAACACGTCCGGCACCTCCGCCACGTGGGCCGCGACCAGAAGACCGCGGTCGCGGAGGGCGCCATGGATCGCTTGCGGCCCGTGCTCATGACCGCGACCTGCGGCGCGCTGGGGTTCGTGCCGATGGCGGTATCGGGCAGCGCGGGCGCCGAGGTCCAGCGGCCGCTGGCGACGGTCGTGATCGGCGGCCTGATCACGTGCACCATCCTGACGCTCCTCGTGCTGCCCGCGATCTACGGCTGGTTCGAGCCCAAAGAAACCCCGAGTCACTGACGATCACGCAGGTCCGTGAATCGCGACGACCGAGACCCTTTGATTTGATGTCACCAACCCCGGAGGAAAGCCATGTCGATCAACGGCGTTCGCAGTGCAATGAGCCGGTGCGGGTCCCGTTCCACCTTTTTCGTCGTCCTGACGAGCGCCATGCTGTTCGCCGTACCGTCCGAGGCGGCGAAGCCGCGACGGCGTGGCCCGAGTCCTGCGCAGGTCAAGAAGATGCAGGAGGACATGGCGTACCAACAGAGCGAAGTGACGCGGGTGCAGACGGAGGTCGCCGCCAAGGAGCGGGAGTTGGTGCAGAAGTTCGACGAAAACGGCGACGGCAAGCTCTTTGGCGCGGAGAAGGCGAAGTACGAGGCCCACATGCGGGACATCCGCTTCGGCAGGGCCCCGAATCCGATGGCGGACATCAAGCCCCTCGGCCAAGGCCCCCGGCCCGGCAGTGCCAAGAAGTAATCGTGCTGGAGCGGGAAAGCCGGGGCTGTGGGCCAACCGACCGCAGCCCCGGGGACTTCATGTCGGTAGGTGGTAGAAGCCGATCGCGAGGATCACGTACACGCCGAGTAGCAGAAAGCCCTCGAACCAGTTGGCCTTGCCGTCGGCGATCAGTTCGCGGGTGATGATCGTGGCGAGCACGATCGCCACCACCTCGAAGCCCGTGAAGGCTAGGTCCATCGGCTCGCCCATCAGCCGGCCCGCGAACACGAGCAGCGGGGCCACGAGGAGCACCAACTGGATCGTCGAGCCGACTGTGGCGGCCAGCACCAGCGAGGTCTTGCCGCCGCGGGTCGAACCGCTGCTCGCCATGGCGGATCCCGCCGGCGATCAGCGCGACGCCGAGGCTCACGAGCAGGTTGGCCAGGATCGCCCCCGTGAGCGACGCCTTCACGACCGGCGCCAGGCCGTTGGCCAGGGCGACGCCGCCGATGATCAGTTCCGGGAGGTTGTTGAGCGTGGAGTTGAAGAGGCCGCCGAGCGTGGGTCCCAGCCGGGCGGCCAGCCGCTCGGTGGCGTCGCCGATCAGGCCGACCAGTGGCACGATCGACACCAAGGCCGCGGCGAACACCGCCAGGGGCGGGGCGTCCTGCCAGGCGAGGGCGAAGGCGACGGGAACGGCGGCGATCAGCCAGCGGCTGCTCATCGGAGATTTCCCGCTGACCAAAGGATGCCGTACCGGCGACGGATGAGCGCGAGGAACCAGGCCTCGGGAAGCAGTTTCCGCAGCGTCATCAGCAGCGGGGCGGGCATGGTTGCGAGGCTGTTTACGAGAAGGAAAACGCATCACAACATATCCGCTTTTGGGCTACCGTGCACCGCAGCCCTGCCGGAACCTCGCCATGCCCCAGCGCCGCACCGACCTCGACGCCCTCCGCAGCTTCGCGATGGCGCTCGGCATCGCCGTGCATGCGAGCCTGGCGTTCTACCAGTCGCCGTGGCCCGTACACGACACTCACCCGAGCGGCCTGCTCGCGCTCCTGGTTCTCGCCATCCACGGCTTCCGCATGCCGCTCTTCTTCCTGCTGAGCGGCTTCTTCACGATGCTCGTCTACCAGCGCCGGGGCCTTGTCAGCCTGCTCCAGCAGCGGTTCGCGCGGATCGCCGTGCCCCTTGCGCTCGCGATGGCCACGATCGGGCCCCTCGACGCGATGCTCGAACGGCACGCCATCCGCACGGTCCGGCCCGAGCCGGCGATCGCCGAGATATTCGCGGGCGCCGCCGATGCGGTGCGCCACCGATTCGCCGCCGGGGCCGACGTCGAGGGCCGCGATGCCGTGTTTCATCGGAGGATGCTCTCCTGGGCCGCCTGCTCCAACCACGCGTCGGTCGTCGCCGCGGTGCTCGACGCCGGCGCCGACATCAACGCGCGGGGTGGGCTCGGCGACACCACGCTCCACGAGGCCGTCGCGTTCGGACGCGACGACGCGGTGGCGGCACTCCTCGACCGTGGCGCCGATCCCCGTATCGCCAACCGGTCGGGACGCACGCCGCTGGCGATGACGCTCCTTTCGCCCGCACTGGCCTCCGAGTACGCCCCGCTGCTCGGCCTGCCGCCGCTGGAGGCCGACGAGATCGCCCGGGGCCGCGAGCGGATTCGCGAACTGCTTGGCGACGTCGAGATGACGGTCGGTGGCCCGCTCGACCGCGTGGTGCTCGCCTATTGGCGCTGGCTGGGCTCCGACCGCTTCCAGTTCCGGTTCGGTGGCAAGCCGTTTCACCTCGTCGACACGAACATCTTCGACCACCTGTGGTTTCTCTGGTTTCTCTGCTGGCTCGTGGCCGCGTTCGCGGTGCTCGCGCGCTGCAACCTCCTGCCGACGGGCCGTCACCGCTGGTGGCTCGTGCCGCTGTCGCTCGGGCCGCAGCTCTTCATGGGCCAGTCGATGTCGGGCTTCTTCGGACCCGACACGTCGTTCGGCCTCCTGCCGCTGCCGCACCTGCTGATCTTCTATGGCTGCTTCTATTTTTTCGGCGTCGCAACGTTCGCCGCCGAGGGCATGGAGACGCGACTCGGAGCCCGCTGGCCGCTCCTTCTGCCGATGGCGGCGGTGCTCTGCGGCGCCGGAATCGCGACGATCGGCATCCGGCCGGCCGATGCCGTGCTCCAGCCGGCCTACGCGTGGGCGATGGCACTGGGGCTCATCGGCCTCTTCCATCGCTTGTTTCCGCAGGCCAGTGCCCGGGTCGCCTGGCTCGCCGACGCTGCCTACTGGATGTATCTGGCGCACGTGCCGCTCGTGCTCGCGGCGCAGATCGCCATCCGCGAGTGGCCGCTCCCGGGCATCGTGAAGTTTCTGCTGATCCTCGTCGCGGTGACCACCGTGCTGCTCGTGACCTACGCGTGGTGCGTTCGCCCCACGATCCTCGGCCGGATCCTCAACGGGCCGCGGACACCGGCGAAGCGGTAGGCGGGCCGGCTTCCGTCATCGCCGGTCAGAGCGTGCAACGCGATCAGCCTTCGCTGGCCCGGCGATCCGTCTCGCGAATCGCGGCCGCCACCGTGGCGGCCGTCACCGGCCGCGGGAGGTTGTGGATCGTCTCGCCAGGCAGGGTCGCCCGGTCGGCGATGGCGAGGATGTCGGCGTCGGTCGCTGCGGCGAGGCCGAGTTGGGCGAGCGTCGTGGGCAGTCCGACCGCGCTACAGAACCGGAGGACCGTGGTGAACTCCTCCGTTGGCGACCCGTCGAGCACGAGCTGGACGAGGGTGCCGAACGCCACCTTCTCGCCGTGCAGGGCCGCGTGGGTGCCGGGCAGGGTGGTAAGCCCGTTGTGCACCGCATGCGCCGCCGCGAGGCCGGCGCTCTCGAAGCCCAGGCCAGAGAGCAGTGTGTTGGCCTCGATGATCCGCTCCACCTCCGGCGTCACACGGCAGTCGCGGGCGGCAGCGACCGCCGCCTCCCCGTCCGCGAGCACGACGTCCCGGCACAGCCGCGCGAGCGCCAGCGCGGCTTCGGTCGCCGCGCCGCCCCGCATGTTCGGCCGGCCGGCCGCGGCCGCCGCGCGAGCCTCGTACCAGGTCGAGAGCGCGTCTCCCATCCCCGCCACGAGGAAGCGAACCGGAGCCCGCACGATCACACCGCTGTCGACGAGCACGAGGTCGGGGTTGCGGCCGTGGATGCGCAGGGACTCGACGGCGCCCGCCGCGGTATAGACGACGCTCAAGGCGCTCGTGGGCGCGTCGGTCGAGGCCACGGTAGGGCACGACACGAACGGCAGGGCGACCGCCGCGGCCGCCGCCCGGGAGGCATCGAGGCACTTGCCGCCTCCCGCGCCGACGATCGCTCGGGCGCCGAGGCTCCGTGCCTCCGCAGCGAGCGCTTCGATCTCCACCGCCGTGCATTCGCCTCCGAACACCCGCACCCGGTGGTTCCACCCAGCTGCGGCCATGGCCTGCGCCCAGGCGGGCGCGAGCGCCGCCACGGCCGAGCGGCCGCCGACCACGAGCACGGGCCCGCTGATCCCGAGCACAGCCATCTCGGTGGCCAGTCGCGCCGTGACTCCGTCTCCCTGCACGTACCGCAGGGGTGCGCAGAACACGCGTTGCATTCGGTTCGTCCTTCCGGAGGGCTCGTGTCCGTTCGACCGCGACAGATCGTATCCGCCGGCTGCCACGCGATCGACTACACTTTTCCAAGCCAACGAGTGCATGCGAGTGAACCGTGGTTCGTGGCTGTCGGCACGAGGCCGGCAGCGCTGGGGCTCGCCCACCGGCCAGGAGGAACCATGCGATGCGCGACGCCCGCGACGACTGGCGGCGGTTCGATGCCACGCGGATTCCGAGCAAGGATGCGACGCCGCATCTCGACCGGTTTCTGCGGTCGGTGCAGGAGGCCGCCGCGGGCGGCTCGCCGCTGGCGCTGCTCGACGTGGGTTGCGGCGACGGACGGCTCGGCAGACGCATGCACGACACGGGCTTCGCCGTCACGGGCGTGGATATCAGCGCGGAAGCCGTTCGTGCGGCTCGGGAACTCGCGGTGGCCGCCGCCGCGGGCCCCCGACTGCGGTTCGTCGAGGCCGACTTCGCGGCCGATCGTCCGCCGCGGATCGACGGCGGCCCGTTCGACGTGGCGGTCTGCCAACTCGTGATCTCGATCATCGGCGACGCCCGCGATCGGAGCACGCTGCTGCGGAATATCCGCGCCAGCCTGCGGCCGGACGGATGGCTCTACCTGTCGGCCTCGGGGGTGTCGGACACGATCAACCCTGGCTACGCCCGGCTGTATGACGAGGATGCCCACCTGACTGGCGAGCGGCACAGTTACTTCTCGCGCGACGAACGCGGCGCGATCCTGTACACGACCCACCACTTCACGGCCGACGAACTCACGAGCCTGCTCGAGGCGTCGGGCTTCGAGCGGATCGAGATGACGGTCGAACGGGAAGCGAGCAGCAGACGACCGGATGAGGCGGCACACTTCCTCTACGCGACGTGCCGGCCTGTCGGTTCTGGCCGTCTGCTATAGTTCCTCGGAGGTATCGCTTTCGCGAGGTACGTTCTCCACGCTGTAGGCCCCAACGCCCATCCCATGCATCGGGTGAACCGCGCCTTCGTGCACTGCGCCTTCTGGCTGCTGCCATGTGTCGTCGCCGGCGTATGCCTCGCTGCCGAAGCTGCCGCTGGGTCACGGGCGGGCGGGCGGCCGATCCCGGCGGAGCATCTGGTTGTCCGGTCGCTCGCCGGCGCCGCCATCCCGTTCGCGGAATCTCTCGGCCCCGACGGCAGGGCCGTGTGCTTCGCGTTTCTCCATCCCGCCTGCCCGCTGGCGCAGGAATACGGTCCGGTGCTCAACGCACTGGCCGAGGAGTTCGCCGGTAAGGGCATCCGCTTCGTGGGGGTGGTCTGCGAAGTCGACGACACCGGCGAGGTCGAAGACTATCGGCGGGATTTCGGGATTACGTTCCCGATCCGCCTCGACACCGATTTCACGCTGGCCGAGGCGCTCGGCGCGACGGTCACGCCGGAGGTGGTGCTCGTCGACCGTGACCGGGCGATCCGCTATGCCGGCCGGATCGACGACCGCTACAAGGTCCGGGGCGTGATGACGCCCGGCGATCCAGATCCGGAGCTGCGGTCGGCGATTCTCGATCTCCTCGCGGGTCGCGAGGTCCGTGAGCCACGGACGGAGGCGGCGGGCTGCCCGCTCGATCGGCCGGAGCGGCCGGCGCCGGCTGCCGCTCCGAGCGAGGCGAGCGTCACGTTCCACCGTGACGTGCTTCCCTTCCTGCATGCCCAGTGCCAGCGATGTCACCGCCCCAACCAGGCCGGCCCGTTCAATCTGCTCACCTACGACGACGCCGTCGACTGGATTGACCTCGGACTCGAGGAGATCGACGCCCAGCGGATGCCGCCGGCACGGATCGAGAGCGACCTCGACTTTCGGGTCACGAAGCCTCCGATCGCGGCGGAGGTGGCCATGCTGCGGGCCTGGGTGGCCGCCGGCAAGCCGGAGGGCGATCCTGCCCAGGCGCCGAAGCTCGCCCCGCTCCCGGACAATTCTGTCTTCCAAGAGGATCTCGGCCCACCCGATATCGTGCTCGAGCAGACGGAGCCGACGCAGCTCGGTGCCCACGGCAACGATCTCTACCGCAACATCATCTTGCCTCTCAATCGCGCCGAGGATTTGAAACTCCGAGCGATCCAGTTTCTGCCCGGCAACCGCAAGGTCGTCCACCATGCCCTGATCGGCCACCTGCCGCGCGAGACCGTGGAGCAGGCGGTGCGGGACCATGGCGGGCGGGAGGGCTTCGGCCATCCGGACGACCGAGCGGGCGGCTTTCAAGATCCCCACGGCATCGGGTTTCGGGTGCCGCCGATTCGCGACGACGGGCAGCCACGAGCGGCGTTCGTGAGCGGCTTCGTGCCGGGGGTGCGGGCGACGGTCGCCCCTGCCGATGCGGCCTTCGTGATTCCGGCGGGCTGCGACATTTCGGTGCAAACGCACTACGTGCGTACCGGGAAGCTGGAAACCGATTCGAGCCGCGTCGGCATCTGGCTGGAGAAGCAACCGCCGCGCAAGGTGATGAACATGATCTACCTCTCCGGTGATTTTTCGGTGGTGCCACCGGGCGTCACCGACTTCCGCGTCACGGGCAGCTACACGCTCCCGCAGGAGGCCGATCTGGTGGGGGTCGTGCCGCACGCGCACCGGCTGGCCCGCTGGGTGGAACTCAAGGCTCACGTGCCGGGTCAGGAACGGCCGCTCCGGCTCCTGCGGGTGCCGCAGTGGGATTACAACTGGCAGTCGCCCTACGATCTTCGGAAACCCATGCGGTTCCCGGCGGGCACGCGGTTCGAGGCGGAGTGTTCCTACGACAACTCCGCCGCCAACCCACGGAATCCGTTCGATCCCCCCCGGAAGGTCTGGCACAACGAAACGATCAACGACGAGATGCTGCTGCCGATGTTTACGTTTATTTCCGAGCGGCCGCTCGATCCCAAAGGCGACACGTTCCGCAAGTTCTACTCATCGGTGGTGCGGTCGCGGTTTCTCAGGCGGCTGGTGGATCACCGCTACAAGTACGTCGCCGATCCACAGGGCGACATCCGCGTCTCGCCCGATTACGACCCCAAGGATCACCGCTACTAGCCGATATTCGACTGTGGTGCAGTGCCGGCTCGGGGGCGGCAAAAGTCTCCTCGCTGTGGCCGCAGCGGCCACACGCTCGTCGAGCGTTCGCCGACCCCCTCGCCTACCTCACTCAACGTGCCACCTCACTCAACGTGCCACCTCACTCAACGTGCCACCTCACCGCGCCAGTGCAACGAGAGTCGCTCTGGAGCTAGAAATCCTTGAACATGACGCTCGCGACAAACACAGGCCTCTCGGTCGTGGCCGACGCGCTGACCGTGTCGGCGCCCGATGAACGCCGGAGCGGAGAGCGGAGAACGCTCCTCGAACACGTGAGCTTTCGGATCGAGCCGGGAGACTTCATCTGCGTGCTCGGCCCCAGCGGGGCTGGCAAGAGCACGCTCGCCCGGGCGTTGCTCGGCGAGCGGGAGATCGCAGCCGGCCGGCTGTTCGTCGGCGGGCACGACGTGTTTCGCGAGGCCGACGCCCTCCGTGGCGCGATCGGCTACGTGCCCCAGCACGACGTCAATCCGCCGGCGCTGCCGGTGGAGCGGGCGCTTCACTACGCGTCGGAGGTGCGGCTGCCGGCGGAGGCGTCGGCCGCCGAGCGCCGGGCCGCCATCGACCGGGCAATCGCCGAGGTCGGGCTCGAGAGCGTGCGGCCCGTGACGATCGGCAGCCTCTCGGGCGGCGAGGCGAAGCGGGCGAGCCTGGCGGCGGAACTGCTCGCCGCCCCGGGCCTGCTCGTGGTGGACGAGGCGACTTCGAGCCTCGATCCGGCCACCGAGTCCCGGATCATGACGCTGCTTTCCGAGCGAGCGCGGGCGGGAACGACCGTGATCGCGGTCACCCACCATCTCGACAACGTGGACAAGGCCGACAAGCTCCTGATTCTCGGCCACGGGGAGGTGGTGTGGTTCGGTTCCCGCGTCGAGGCCCTCGGCCACTTCGGGGTGCATCGACTCGCCGACGTGTACGTCGCCATCGAAGACAAGCCGCGCGGTTTCTGGTCGGCCCGCTGGCGGGAGCGGGAGGCCGAAGACCGCCGGATGGCGGCGTCGCAGCAGCACGGTGCCGCGACCGGTGATCCCGCGGCGGGAGCACACGCGGACCGGGTGGCATCCCTCGCAGCCGTTTCGATTCCCGGCTTCGGCCGTCAGTTCGCCACGTTCTTCCGGCGGGAACTCGAGACGGTCGTCCGCGACCGCGTGGGCCTCCTCATGGCGGCGCTGCTTCCGCTGGCGCTGGCGGCCGCCGTGCTGGCCGGTTTCTCCGACGTCCGCTTCCGCAATCCACTCATGCTCACGCGGTTCCTCGACCCCGGCGAGAAGGACGTGCTCGCCGACGTGTGGGGCGAGGTCTCGCAGGCGATCGCCACCGAGTCGGTCTCGGAGCAGGACGCCAGCATTCCGGGCCAGATCCGGGTGTTCCTCGACAGCCAGCCAAAGCTGCTCGCCCATCTGCGGGAGCCGTCCACCGAGCGAATCGTCCGCGACGCCCTCGCCGACACGCTCCCCGTCGCGCCGGATCGCGAGATCATCGACCCGGGCGGCACGTACAAGTGGCTCTCCCTGATGAGCATCTGCATGGTCATCCTCGGGTTCGTGACCGGGTTTCGGGAGATCGTCAAGGAGCGGCCGATGCTCGACCTCGAGCGGCGCCACGGCCTGTGGTTCGCTGCCTACGTGATCGCCAAGGTCGCGGCGCTGGCCGTCGTGCTCGCGGTGCAGGTCGCGGTCTTCAGATCCACCGTCGAACTGGGCTTCATGATCCGCGAAGCGATCGGCGGCGATTCACCGGTCGAGATCTACCGGCGCGGTGCGGTCGTCTCGGCGAGCTACAACTGGCTTGCCGCGGTGGCCTGCGCGGCCATGGGGCTCATCGTCTCGGCCTGCGTCCGCTCGACCGACAAGGGCGTGCTCGCGGTGCCGCTGTTGGTCACGCCGCAGATCCTGCTCGGGGCCACGATCCTGCCGATCAAGGGCGGGGTGCTCGCCGTGCTCGCGAAGCTCTTCTCGCCGCTCTACTGGGCCCATCGTGGCTGCCGCAGCGAGGGAGACGGGGTGCCGGCCTTCTGGCAGAATCTCGGCACCTATGACCCGGCCCTGTGGATCCCCTACGCCGCGCTCGTCACGCAGATCCTGGTGGCGACGCTGATCACGATTCTCCTGCTCCGCTGGCAGGAGCGAGCAGTCCTGGGCCGCAATCGCGCCGTGCACTGAAGCGGCCGCGCGTTCACGACCGAAGGCGTTTCAGCGGCCAGCCAGTCCTGGTGATGAAAACGAGTTGCATCGCTCGGTGCAGGTCGACCATTCGCAACGACGACCGCTCGGCTTCAGCTGGCGGCCCCCAGCATCCATGCGCCGAGCAGCGCCCGGGCCGTCCACAGGGCCGTGCGCGGCCAATTCGACCGCACGAGGGTGGCGACCACCGTCGGCACGTGCCCTTCACGGCCAAGCCGGCCGTGCAGCGGCATTTGCACGAGTGCCGTGCTCGCCCAGAGGAGCACGACGAGCACAAAGCCCGCGACGGCGAGGCTCCGTGGGATCCCCGGCGGCGGTGCGGCCGCCACGGCCGCGGACGTGAGCCCCTCGACGAGCATGAACGGGATCACGACGCCTGCCGTGCGCCGCTGGTGCTCCGCCGCATAGGCCCGCTCGCCGGGCCCGGTCACGCGGGCGAAGAGCGGGTAATGCACGATCTGCACGAACCAGATCAGTCCGGCCATCGCCCCCGAGGCGACGGCTTGGGCGATGAGCAGGACATCGGTCGCCGTCACGACGCAGCCCCCGCGGCTGACAGCGGACGCGGCAGGCCGCAGGCCAACGCGCCGCAATCGGGACGGTCGGCCGCGTGGCGATGACGATAGGCGGCGATCACGCGACCGTCGCGAATCAGAAACGCCCCCGGCATCTGAAAACCATCGCCGACGAGCGGGCCGATCCCATGGCCGGCGAGCACGGCGGCGAGCCCCCGGCTCCAGACGGGCGGGCCGAAGAGCTGGCCGAGCGAGCCGCGTGGCAACTCGAGGGCTCGATACAGCGACTTCGTGGGATCACTGACGCGGTCGATCTGCCCCAGGCCGTGCCGCTCCAGGATCGGCCGCAGGTCGTCGTCGCTCCCCTGATGCACGAGCACCAGCCGGGCGCCCGTGGCCTCGATCCGCGGACGCGCGGCAGCGGCGTCGGCGATCGCCTCCCGACAAAAGACACAGCCGCTGTGCCGCAGAAGGAGCAGCAGCACCGGACCGGTGCGCGACAGATCGGCGAGCGTCGCCCCGGCCTGGGTGTGGGCCCCCTCGAGCGCCGCGGCCAGATCGACCGCCGGGCCTGGAGCCGCGGTGTCGGTGTTGCTGCGAAAGGCCCCGTACAGGATCATCGCGAATGGCACCCACCAGATGAGATCGTTGGTGGGCAGCGTGACGCCGAACGCCGCCGGCACCGTGCCGTCGAGGACGCCCATGGCATAGCCGAGCGGGCCGAAGATCTTGCCCAGGAAACCGACGAGCACGATCGGCCAGTGACGAAACGGATCGCGGGCGGCGGCCAGGTAACCGATGCCATACACGCCGACGATCATCCCCACGCACTGCCAGATGAAGGGGTAATTCGGCCGCTCCATGCCGGTGAGGTCGAACAGCCATTGCGGCAGGAGCACGGTCAGGCCACCCCAGGCGAGGTTGTAGAGACCCGCCGCCACGAGCCAGCGGCTCATCCAGGCGGGCGCAACGGTTGGCGGGGCGGGTGACATGCGGGCTGGCTCATGGACGTCGGCACCCCGGTGGAGCGGGCCGACGCAGAATAGTAGCCCGCTGCCGCCAGCCGGCCGTGACGGGGGATCCGCGGGCAAGGGCCCACGGTTCAAGGCGTCAAAAGAAACTGATTGACGTATCGGAATGTTCCGATATATATTTTCGGCAATGGCATGCAGGATGCCCGTCCCATGAGCACCCCACGAAAATCCTCCGCCAGACTGACGAGTCTCGACGCGCTCGGCCAGGCGGCGGAGTGCCTGAAGACGCTCGCCCACCCCCATCGGTTGCGGATCGTGCAGATGCTTCTCGCGGGTCGCTATACGGTGGGCGAACTCGCCGAGGCCTGCGGGATTCCCAGCCACATGGCGTCCGAGCACCTGCGACTCATGCAACGATGCGGATTTCTCACTGTCGAGAAAGCGGGACGCTGCGCGTATTACACCGTCGCCGAACCGCATCTGGCCAACATCATGGCCTGCATCGAATCCCGCTTCGGCGGCCCCAAGCCGGTACGAGCCGGCGCGTCCGCGTAGCATTCTGTGCCGCACCACACGGCAGATCGCCATCTCGTATCGAAAACTCACGACGGTTCGACACCTGATTCAATCCCCTTGACGCCTCGGAGGACATTCCATGGTCGCCACGATTTCCCCCGCCACGCTCGCCGATCTCCGCCGCCGCGGCGAGAAGCTCACGCTCGTCGATGTCCGCACGCCCGCCGAGTTCGGCGAAGTGCACGTCGACTTCGCCCACAACATGCCGCTCGACCGGCTCGACCCGCAGCAGGTTCGCGCGCTCGGATCCGACGGCCCGGTGTACTTCGTCTGCCGCTCCGGCGGCCGCAGCCAGAAGGCCTGTGAACAGATGCTCGCCGCCGGTCTCAAGGACGTGATCAGTGTCGAGGGCGGCACGGCGGCCTGCGAGGCGGCCGGGATTCCCGTGGTCCGCGGCCGCAAGGCAATGTCGCTCGAGCGGCAGGTGCGGATCGCCGCCGGCGGGCTCGTGGCCATCGGAGCGGCACTGGCCGCCTTCGGCCCCGAAGCACCGGTCAACTGGCAGGCCATCGGCGCCGGGCTCGCCGGCTTCGTCGGCTGCGGCCTCGTGTTCGCGGGGATCACCGACACCTGCGGGATGGCGATGCTGATCGCGCGGATGCCCTGGAA
>Ga0315900_10005173_pt1 | contig 18011 bp, 14 predicted proteins | sample LakEriMetagenome_FD_203521 | JGI IMG/M metagenome (GOLD analysis project Ga0315900, IMG submission 203521) | Freshwater fungal communities from buoy surface, Lake Erie, Ohio, United States - Buoy 12 MA114 | ecosystem: Environmental > Aquatic > Freshwater > Lake > Lake biofilm | place: USA: Lake... | reverse complement strand
AGCAGGTTCAGCGGCACTTTCGCGGCGACCCCCAGCAGGTTGATCGCCATCACGACCTTGGGGCGCGAGATGCCGGTGTTCAGCGCGTAGAAGCAGCGAAAGAGCAGCGCGGCCGGCAGCCCGGCCGCGGTGTACAGCAGGTAGGCATCGACCGGCGCGGCGAGTTCGGCGGGCGCCTTCGCGAGCGCGATCCAGGGCTCGGACCAGCCGAGCACGAGGCAACCGATCAGGCTCAGTCCGAGCGAGACCCACACCGCCTGCCAGAACGAGGCGCCGACCGCGCGCCGGGTGCCCGCACCGAACTGGTGGGCGACGATCGGCGACAGCGCCATCACGACACCCATCAGCGACACATAGACGCTGATGTAGATGCTCGAGCCCAGTCCGACCGCGGCGAGGTCGGTCGCCGACAGCCGACCGGCCATCATCGTGTCGATCAGCCCGTTGGCCATCACGGCGAGCTGGCCGATGAAGACCGGCCAGGCCAGGCGCAGGATCTCGTTGCGCATCAGAGGCGGTGGTACAGACGCAGCCGCTCGCCGCGATCGCGCGGCCGGCTTCCTTCCCAGGCGAGGCTCCAGCCGGGTCGCTCGGCCGCCGGCGCCCGGGCGAGCTCGCCGGTATCGGCGACGAGCAGCCATTCGCAGCGTCGTTCGGGGCCGGCCAGCCGTAGCTTGCCGAAGTAGTGCAGGCTCGCGCGTTGCGCGCGCCCGAGGCCTTCGGTCCGGACGCAGTCGTGGTCGGCGGGCAGGCGGTCCGACAGCTGGAGCGCGAGCGCACGGTAGGTGTTGCGATGATCGATGGCCGGCAGCCACAGCGTCATCAGCAGCAGCCACGCGAGCACGAGTCCGCCGCAGGACAGCGCCAGCGGCCGCCACAGCGCCGGGCGATGCCGGGCCAGTCGCCAGCGAACCAGCGCCAGCCAGGCGAGGGTGGCCGCGGCGCCGATCGCGAGCTTGCCGGGCTCCCATTGCGGCGCGAAGCCGGGCGACAGCGCTGCCGCGGCGGCCGCCATGCGTGGCGGCGCGCCGGCGAGCCAGGCGAGCCAGTAGGCCCAGACGACGACGCCGATCAGCGTGTAGCTCATCACCGCGAACCAGTCGATCAGCGCGGTGACCGAGCGGCGCAGCGTGGGCAGCCCTATCGCCGCGAGCATCGCCAGTGGCGCCGCGGGGGGCAGCAGCTGGCTCTGCGGCGACACCGAGCCGATCATCGCGGCGGCCCCCAGCGCCGTGGCGGCGGCAAGCGGCAGCGCTACCGCCGGCTCGTCGAGCCGACCGCGCCAGCGCAGCACCGCCCAGACGGCGATCGGCCACGCGGGCCAGAAATACCAGGGCACGGTGCGCAGGTACTCGAGCAGGCCCGCGGCATCGAGCCCGCCGAACTGGTCGCGGTTCCAGGCGAGCCATCCGGCAAGATGACTGGCGGCCTGCGGCTGGCTGGCGAGCGCGAGCGCAAGCGGCCAGGCGAGACCGCCGGCGCTGCCGACCGCGAACACGCCCGCCAGCCAGCGACGGGCGACCACGCGCCAGCCCGGGCTGATCACGGGCAGCGCGCAGGCGGTCAGCGCGAGCGCCACGGCCGGCAGCAGCCCGCGCGTGCACACCGTTGCCGCGATCGCGGCGCCGGCGATCAGTCCGCCGATGAGAGGGCGTTCGAGAGCGCGGGCGGCGCCATAGAGAAACACCGCGATCCAGGCGAGCTGGTGCGCCTCGGCGCTGGTTTCGTGCAGCCGCGCGATCACGCCGACCGAGGCCATCAGCGCGAGCAGGGTACTGTCGGCGATCGCGCGCCCGAAGTCGGTCGGGCTGGCCTTCGCATCGAAGGGATCGGGGGGCTGCAGTCCGGGTCGGCGCGCGAGCCGGTAGCTCGCGTACCAGAGCGACCCGAACAGCAGCAGCAGGCTGGCCATCGCCGCCGCCTGGGCGGCCGTGTGCGCAGGCATCCAGGGAGCCATCCGGATCGCGAGCGCCGCGACCCAGAAGGGCAGGGGACCCTCGTCGTGGACCGCCTCGCCGGCGATCGAGGGCATCAGCCACTGCTCGAGGCCGCCGGTGGCCATCGACCAGGCGATGCCGAAGCCTGCCGCATCGTCGTAGCGCCAGGGGTCGCGCCCGGGCAGCCCGGGCACGACGTAGAGCAGGCACAGCAGCCAGAGCCCCCAGCGCGGCAGCTTGCCAGCCTGTGGCCCGGTGACGAGGAATGAGCGCATCGTGCGACGCAGGGGCAGGCGACGCCCGCGGCAGGTGCGCGGGCAAGAAAAAGGCAGCGCGAGGCTGCCTTTCGGGGTGTTGCGGAGCGTGCGACCCCGGGGTCGCGGACGCTCAGCCGGCGGCGCGGGTGCGCGCGAACTTCTGGCGGAACTTCTCGACCCGCCCGGTCTCGCTGATGCGCTGCTGGGCACCCGTGTAGAACGGATGCGATTCCGAGGTCACGTCGAGCTTCATCAGCGGATACTGCTTGCCGTCGTCCATCGTGATGGTCTCGCGCGTGGCGAGCGTGGAGCGGGTGATGAACTTGAAGCCCGAGGACATGTCCTGGAACACGACCTCGCGGTAGTTGGGGTGAATGTCTGGTTTCATCGTGGCGACCCTTCTTGGCGCAGGAGGCCTTCCTCGAGCGAGGAGCGCCGTTCCCGAAAAGCCTTAGAGGTTAACATCGGGCAGTGCCTGTGACAAGGTCGAGGCCATTGACGGTCGGCAGTCCGAGCGGCACCGAGCCTCAGCGCTTCATCATCTCGAAGAAGTCGTGGTTGGTCTTGGTGGCGCGGATCTTGTCGAGCAGGAATTCCATCGCGGCGATCTCGTCCATGTCGTGCAGCAGCTTGCGCAGGATCCAGATCTTCTGCAGGACGTCGTTGCGGATCAGCAGTTCCTCGCGGCGCGTACCCGATCGCGAGATGTTGATCGCCGGGTACACCCGCTTTTCCATCATCCGGCGATCGAGGTGCAGCTCCATGTTGCCGGTGCCCTTGAACTCCTCGTAGATCACCTCGTCCATGCGGCTGCCGGTGTCGATCAGCGCGGTGGCGATGATGGTGAGCGAGCCGCCTTCCTCGATGTTGCGGGCCGCGCCGAAGAAACGCTTGGGTCGCTGCAGCGCGTTGGCGTCGACACCACCGGTGAGCACCTTGCCCGAGGCGGGCACCACGGTGTTGTAGGCGCGTGCCAGACGGGTGATGGAGTCCAGCAGGATGACGACGTCGCGCTTGTGCTCGACCAGCCGCTTGGCCTTCTCGATCACCATCTCGGCGACCTGCACGTGACGTGTGGCCGGCTCGTCGAAGGTGGAAGCCACCACCTCGCCGCGCACCGAGCGGCTCATTTCGGTGACTTCCTCGGGTCGCTCGTCGATCAGCAGCACGATGAGCGTGACGTCGGGGTGGTTGGTGGTGATCGCGTGCGCGATGTGCTGCATCAGCACGGTCTTGCCGGCCTTGGGCGGGGCGACGATCAGGCCGCGCTGCCCTTTGCCGATCGGCGCGATCATGTCGATGATCCGGCTGGTGATGTTCTCCTCGGCGCGGATGTCGCGCTCGAGGGTCATGACCTTGTTGGGATGCAGCGGCGTGAGGTTCTCGAACAGGATCTTGTTCTTGCTGGCCTCCGGCGGCTCGCCGTTGATCTTGTCGACCTTGACCAGCGCGAAGTAGCGCTCGCCGTCCTTGGGCGTGCGGACCTCGCCTTCGATCGAGTCGCCGGTGTGCAGGTTGAAGCGGCGGATCTGCGAGGGCGAGATGTAGATGTCGTCGGTGCTCGCGAGATAGGAGGTCTCGGGCGAGCGCAGGAAGCCGAAGCCGTCGGGCAGCACCTCGAGCACGCCATCGCCGAAGATCGACTCGCCGGTCTTGGCCTTGCGCTTGAGGATCGCGAACATCAGCTCCTGCTTGCGCATGCGCTGCGGGGCCTCGATCTCGAGGCCGGTGGCCATCTCGATCAGTTGCGAGACGTGTTGCGCCTTCAGGTCGGATAGATGCATGTCGTGGGGCGGCCGGCGGGCCGGGCAGGCGGATGAGGCGGTGGAACGGCTGGCGCAGGCAGAGCCCGGCGGTGGGGGCAGAAGCCTGACTGGCGGTAATGGCAGCGCCGTTCCGTCGGCCGGGCCGGGTTTCAGCGGGACGAGGGAGCGCGGAGGGCGGGTGGCCCGGGGAACTCGGGCGGCCGGCGAGGACCGGCGGCCCGACGCGCTGAAGCCGTCGAGCGAGCCGCGAGCTTACAACGATTCAGAGATGGCTGTCCAGGAACTGGGCGAGCTGGGATTTCGAGAGGGCCCCGACCTTGGTGGCCACGACCTCACCGCCCTTGAACAGCATCAGGGTGGGAATGCCGCGGATCCCGTACTTGGAGGCCATCGCCTGGTTATCGTCGACGTTGAGCTTGGCGATGCGCACGCGGCCGTCGTAGTCGCGCGAGGCTTCGTCCAGGATGGGCGCGATCATCTTGCACGGGCCGCACCACTCGGCCCAGTAGTCGACCAGCACCGGAACCTGCGACTGGATGACCTCCTGCTCGAAGCTGCTGTCGGACACATGGCTGACGCTCATCGGAACCTCCCTCTTGGATCCATCGAAATTACCACAGCCACCCAAGACCCTGCTCGGTGCCCGCTGATAGAATATGAGCGGGCGGGCCCCCCCGCATCGCGTCATGGTCAACCTGGTCAGGTCCGGAAGGAAGCAGCCACAGCCAGCGATCGCGAGTGCCGGGGTCCCGGCTCGCCCACCCCTTTCCCCCGCTCCCCGATGGCCCATCAGGTACTCGCGCGCAAGTGGCGTCCCCGCGACTTCTCGACCCTGGTGGGCCAGGATCATGTCGTGCGTGCGCTGTCGCACGCGCTGCGCACAGGGCGGCTGCATCACGCCTACCTGTTCACCGGCACGCGGGGCGTGGGCAAGACCACCATCGCGCGCATCCTGGCCAAGGCGCTGAACTGCGAGACCGGCGTCACCGACAGCCCCTGCGGTCGCTGCCGCAACTGCACCGACATCGACGCCGGGCGTTTTCCCGACTACCTCGAGATGGATGCCGCGTCGAACCGCGGTGTCGACGAGATGGCGCAATTGCTCGAGGCGGCCGTCTATGCGCCGTCGGCGGGTCGCTACAAGGTGTACGTGATCGACGAGGTGCACATGCTCTCGACGCACGCCTTCAACGCGATGCTCAAGACCCTCGAGGAGCCGCCGGGGCATGTGGTGTTCATCCTCGCGACCACCGATCCGCAGAAGGTGCCGGTCACCGTGCTGTCGCGCTGTCTGCAGTTCGGCCTGCGCAACATGCCGCCCGACACCGTCGCCGGGCATCTGGCGGCCGTGCTGCGCGCCGAGGGCGTCGACCACGAGATGCCCGCGCTCGGGCTGATCGGCCGTGCCGCCGCGGGGAGCATGCGCGACGCCCTCTCGCTGCTCGATCAGGCCATTGCCTTCGGCGGGGGCAGCGTACCGGCGGCCGCGGTTCGCGAGATGCTCGGCGCCGTCGACGCCGACTGGGTGGTGCGGCTCACCGATGCCCTGGTGGCGGCCGATGGGCCGGCGCTGCTCGCCGTGGCCGACGACATGGCCGCCGCGGGTGCGCCGTGGCGGCGGGTGCTCGACGAGTTCGCGGTTTGGCTGCATCGGCTCGCGCTGTGCCGGGCGGGCGTTGCTCCGCCCGACGACGACCCCGATGCATCGGCACTGCGCCGGCAGGCCGCCGCGATCGCGCCGGAAGACCTGCAGGTTGGCTACCAGATCCTCATTCATGGCGCGCGCGACCTCGGCCTGGCGCCTGATGAACGGGTTGGCTTCACGATGACGCTGCTGCGACTGCTCGCGTTCCGGCCGCAGTCGGCCGGCGCGCCACCTCGGCCGGTCGCGGCGCCGCGACCGGCGCCTGCGGCGGCGCAAGCCGTACCGCCGGTGCGCGTCGCTTCAACACCCGCACCCGCACCCGCACCCGACGCCGCCGCGCTTCCGGTGGCGGCCGGCCTCGCTTTCGACGGTGACTGGCCGGCACTGGCTGGTCGGGTGGCGCTGAGCGGTTTCGCGCGCCAGTTTCTCGAGCAGAGCGAGTTGCTCGGGCATCGGGGCACCGAGTTCCGGGTTCGCGTGCCGATCCGTCCGCTCGCCGAGGCCGCCACGGTCGCCCGCGTGCGCGAGGCGCTCGCCGCCCACTTCGGGTCGCCGGTGCGGCTCAGTGTCGAAGTCGGGCAGGTTGCCGGCGCCACCGCGGCCCAGGTCGCCGAGACCCAGCGCGGTCAGCGGCTCGAGGAGGCGCGCGAGGCGCTCGAGGCCGACCCCTTCGTGCGCGGTCTGCTCGACGAGTTCGACGGGCGCATCGTGCCCGATTCCATCCGGCCGGCCGACGCCTGACCGGTTCACCCCCATGTTTCCGAGGACACCATCGTCATGATGAAGGGACAGCTCGCTGGCCTGATGAAGCAGGCCCAGCAGATGCAGGAAAACCTCAAGCGGGTCCAGGACCAGCTCGCGCAGGTCGAGGTTGAAGGCCAGTCGGGTGCAGGCCTGGTCAAGGTCGTGGTCACCTGCCGCAACGAGCTCAAGCGTGTGAGCATCGATCCGAGCCTGGTGGCCGACGATCGTGACATGCTCGAGGATCTGATCGTCGCCGCCGTCAACGATGGCCTGCGTCGTGCCGAGCAGACCGCGCAGGAGCGGATGGGCAGTGTCACCGCCGGGCTGCCGCTGCCGCCCGGCTTCAAGCTGCCATTCTGAGCCCGCGGGCCGGTGTGCGGCGCCACGATGGCGCATGCCTGCCCGGCCCGACCGGCACCCCGCGATCATGTCCATGAAGACCCCAGGCCTGCTCGACGCGCTCACGCTCGCGCTGCGCCGCCTGCCCGGCGTCGGGCAGCGCTCGGCCCAGCGCCATGCCTTCCACCTGCTGCAGCACGACCGTGAAGGCGCGCGCCAGCTGGTGCAGACGCTTGCCGCCGCGCTCGAGGGCCTGCGCCCGTGCCGTCTGTGCAACAGCTTCACCGAGCGTGACGTGTGCGAGACCTGCGACTCCGACCAGCGCGACCGCGCGCTGCTGTGTGTTGTCGAGACCCCTGCCGATCAGTCGATGGTCGAGCAGACGCTCGCCTACGAGGGGCTGTATTTCGTGCTGATGGGGCGCCTTTCGCCGCTCGATGGCGTGGGTCCGCGCGAGATCGGCCTGCAGCGTCTGCTCGAGCGCGCCGGCGACGGGGTCGTGCGCGAGGTGATCCTCGCCACCAACTTCACGCAGGAAGGCGAGGCCACCGCGCACTACCTGGGCGAGCTGCTGCGGGCCCGCGGACTGGCGGTCTCGCGTCTGGCCCGCGGGGTGCCGGTCGGTGGCGAACTCGAGTATGTCGACCCCTCCACGATCGCGCAGGCGATGCGTGATCGGCGGGCGGTGCGCGGCTGATCGCCGCCCGCGTGCTATCATCCGGCGGTTTATCCGCCTGCGAACGGGCGTGCCTGCGCCCGGTCGGTCGCATCGTCGGCAGCAGGGTTCGCCGCCCTGCCTGTACCCGTCACCGTCGCGTGCCCGGGGCCGGCATCCGGCACGCCTCCCGGTGGCTGAGCCCGTCGCCAGCCCGGCGAGCTTCGCGCCGGCGGACCTGCACCAGGAGCCTTGTCCTTGCTGCCCCCTACCGCCCCCGCCGTGCTGGCGCTTGCCGACGGCAGCATCTTCCACGGCCATTCGTTCGGTGCGCCGGTGCGCGCCGTCGGCGAAGTGGTTTTCAACACCGCGATCACCGGCTACCAGGAGATCCTCACCGATCCCAGCTACTGCCGGCAGATCGTCACCCTGACCTACCCCCACATCGGCAACACCGGGGTCAACCCTGAAGACCTCGAGTCGGCGCGCATCCATGCCGCGGGTCTGGTGGTGCGCGATGTGCCCGCGCTCGCCTCGAGCTGGCGCAGTGCCGGCGGCTTGCCCGACTACCTGCGTGGCGAGGGCGTGCCAGGCATCGCAGGGCTCGACACCCGCCGCCTCACCCGCCTGCTGCGCGAGAAGGGTGCGCAGGCCGGTTGCCTGCTGGCCGCCGACGCCCCTGGCGCCACCCTCGACATCGATGCCGCGCTCGCCGCGGCACGAGCCTTTCCGGGTCTGGCAGGCATGGATCTCGCCCGCGAGGTGAGCACCCCTGCAGCGTACCCCTGGCGCGAAGGCTCCTGGGCCCTGGGTGATGGCTTCCGCAACCCCGAGGCCGCCGGTCGGCCCCTGCGGGTGGTGGCCTTCGACTTCGGCGTGAAGCGCAACATCCTGCGTCTGCTGGCCGATCGCGGCTGCGAGATCACGGTGCTGCCGGCGCAGGCCGGCGCGGCGCAGGCGCTCGCGCTCGCGCCCGACGGCATCTTCCTGTCCAACGGCCCGGGTGACCCCGAGCCCTGCGACTACGCCATCGCCGCCGCCCGCGAGCTCATCGAGCGTGGCATCCCCACCTTCGGTATCTGCCTGGGTCACCAGATCATGGGCCTGGCCTCCGGGGCTCGGACGCTCAAGATGAAGTTCGGCCATCACGGCGCCAACCATCCGGTCAAGGATCTCGACACCGGGCAGGTGCTCATCACCAGCCAGAACCACGGCTTCGCGGTCGATCCCGAGTCGCTGCCGCCCACGCTGCGCGTCACCCATGTCTCGCTCTTCGACGGGTCGGTTCAGGGGTTGGCGCGCACCGATCGCCCGGCATTCTGCTTCCAGGGGCACCCTGAAGCGAGCCCTGGCCCGCGCGACATCGCCTACCTCTTCGACCGCTTCGTCGGGCTGATGCGGCAGCCGCGGGCCTGAGGGCTCGCGCCGCTCCGCCCGTTCCGAACCCACGCACCGAGCCCGCCGACCGCGCGCCCGATCCGACCCGCCTGACCGAAACCGCCCGAGCGGACGCCATGCCCAAGCGCACCGACATCCAGAGCATTCTCATCATCGGCGCCGGCCCGATCGTCATCGGTCAGGCCTGCGAGTTCGACTACTCGGGCGCCCAGGCCTGCAAGGCGCTGCGCGAGGAGGGCTTCCGGGTCATCCTCGTGAACAGCAACCCGGCCACGATCATGACCGACCCGGGCACCGCCGATGTCACCTACATCGAGCCGATCACCTGGCAGGTGGTCGAAAGCATCATCGCCAAGGAGAAACCCGACGCCATCCTGCCCACGATGGGCGGCCAGACCGCGCTGAACTGCGCGCTCGACCTGCACCGCCACGGCGTGCTCGCGCGCCACGGCGTCGAGCTGATCGGCGCCTCGCCCGAGGCCATCGACAAGGCCGAGGACCGCAGCAAGTTCAAGGACGCCATGACCGCGATCGGCCTGGGTTCGGCACGCTCGGGTATCGCCCACAGCCTCGACGAGGCCTGGGCGGTGCAGAAGCGGATCGCCGAGGCCAACGCCGGTGTCGGCTTCCCGATGATCATCCGGCCCAGCTTCACGCTCGGCGGCACCGGCGGGGGCATCGCCTACAACGCCGAGGAGTTCGAGACGATCTGCAAGCGCGGCCTCGAGGCCTCGCCCACCAGCGAGCTGCTGATCGAGGAGAGCATGATCGGCTGGAAGGAGTTCGAGATGGAGGTGGTCCGCGACCGCGCGGACAACTGCATCATCGTGTGCTCGATCGAGAACCTCGACCCGATGGGTATCCACACCGGCGACTCGATCACCGTGGCGCCGGCGCAGACGCTGACCGACAAGGAATACCAGCTGATGCGCGATGCCTCGATCGCCATCCTGCGCGAGATCGGCGTCGACACCGGCGGCAGCAACGTGCAGTTCGCGATCAACCCGGCCGACGGCCGCATGATCGTCATCGAGATGAATCCGCGGGTGTCGCGCTCCTCGGCGCTCGCCTCCAAGGCCACCGGCTTTCCGATCGCCAAGGTGGCCGCCAAGCTGGCCGTCGGCTACACGCTCGACGAACTCAGGAACGACATCACCGGCGGCGCCACCCCGGCCTCGTTCGAGCCCAGCATCGACTATGTCGTCACCAAGATTCCGCGTTTCGCGTTCGAGAAGTTCCCCCAGGCCGACAGCCATCTCACCACGCAGATGAAGTCGGTCGGCGAGGTGATGGCGATCGGCCGCACCTTCCAGGAGAGCTTCCAGAAGGCGCTGCGTGGCCTCGAGGTGGGCGTCGACGGCCTGAACCAGAAGACCACCGAGCGCGAGCGCATCGAGGAGGAGCTCGGCGAGCCGGGCCCCGAGCGCATCTGGTACGTGGGCGACGCCTTCGCGGCCGGCTTCACGCTCGAGGAAGTGCACGCGCTCACCCGCATCGACCCGTGGTTCCTGTCGCAGATCAAGGAGATCGTCGAGATCGAGCTCGAGCTCGACCGGCGCACCTTGGGCGACCTCGACCGCGCCACGCTGCTCTGGCTCAAGAAGAAGGGCTTCTCGGACCGGCGGCTGGGCTACCTGCTCGACAGCACCGAGGCCGAGATCCGCAAGCTGCGTCGCGAGTGGGGCGTGCGGCCGGTGTTCAAGCGCGTGGACACCTGCGCCGCCGAGTTCGCCACCACCACCGCCTACCTCTACTCCACCTACGAGGACGAGTGCGAGGCGCAGCCCACCGACCGGCGCAAGATCATGGTGCTCGGCGGCGGCCCCAACCGCATCGGCCAGGGCATCGAATTCGACTACTGCTGCGTGCACGCGGCGCTCGCGCTGCGCGAGGACGGGTTCGAGACCATCATGGTCAACTGCAACCCCGAGACCGTCTCCACCGACTACGACACCAGCGACCGTCTCTACTTCGAGCCGCTCACCCTAGAGGATGTGCTGGAAATCGTCGATCGCGAGCGGCCCGTCGGCGTGATCGTCCAGTACGGTGGCCAGACGCCGCTGAAGCTGGCCAAGGCTCTCGAGGCCAACGGCGTTCCGATCATCGGCACCTCGCCCGAGAGCATCGACGTCGCCGAGGACCGCGAGCGCTTCCAGAAGCTGCTGGTCAAGCTGGGCCTGCGCCAGCCGCCCAACCGCACCGCGCGCACCGAGGCCGAGGCGATCGCGATGGCCCAGGAGATCGGCTACCCGCTGGTGGTTCGGCCCAGCTACGTGCTCGGCGGGCGCGCGATGGAGATCGTGCACGAGCAGCGCGACCTCGAGCGCTACATGCGCGAGGCCGTCAAGGTCTCCAACGACAGCCCGGTGCTTCTCGACCGCTTCCTCAACGACGCCATCGAGGTGGATGTCGACTGCCTGTCCGACGGCCACCGGGTCTTCGTCGGCGGGGTCATGGAACACATCGAGCAGGCGGGCGTCCACTCGGGCGATTCGGCCTGTTCGTTGCCACCCTATTCGCTGTCGGCCGATCTCGTGGCCGAGCTCAAGCGCCAGACCGAGCAGATGGCGCGCGCGCTCAAGGTCGTGGGCCTGATGAACGTTCAGTTCGCCATCCAGCGCGACGCCAACGGCGGCGATGGCACGGTCTACGTGCTCGAGGTCAACCCGCGGGCCTCGCGCACGGTGCCCTATGTGTCCAAGGCCACCGGCCTGCCGCTGGCCAGGATCGCCGCGCGCTGCATGGCCGGTGCGAGTCTGGCGCAGCAGGGCGTGGGGGCGGAAGTGACACCGCCCTACTTCTCGGTCAAGGAGGCGGTGTTCCCCTTCGTGAAGTTCCCGGGCGTGGACACCATCCTGGGGCCCGAGATGAAATCCACCGGCGAGGTGATGGGCGTGGGCTACAGCTTCGGCGAGGCCTTCGTGAAGTCGCAGCTGGCCGCCGGGGTACGGCTGCCCGCCTCGGGTACGGCCTTCCTGTCGGTACGCAGTGGCGACAAGCCGGGCATCGTGCCGGTGGCGCGCGCGCTGCATGAGCTCGGCTTCCGGCTGGTGGCCACCCGCGGCACCGCGGCGGCCATCGCGGCGCACGGCATCTCCGTGACGGTCGTGAACAAGGTCCAGGAAGGCCGCCCGCATATCGTCGACATGCTCAAGAATGGCGAGGTTGCCCTGGTCGTGAACACCGTCGAGGAAAAGCGCGCGGCGATCGCCGACTCGCGCTCGATCCGAACCACCGCGCTCGCCCAGCGGGTCACCTACTACACCACCCTGGCGGGGGCGCGGGCGGCGGTCGAGGGCATGCGACACCTGCAGGCCCTCGACGTCTATAGTCTGCAGGAGCTGCACCAGAGCCTCGCGGCCTGAGCCGCGCCCCGTCGAGGGGCCTGCCGGCCTGCGGCTGTGCGCCGCGCCGGCATCTTCGAACCGGAGACAACCGATGCCCACCATTCCGCTCACCGTGCGCGGCGCCCAGCTGCTGAAGGACGAGCTGCACCGTCTCAAGAGCGTCGATCGGCCGGCGGTGATCACGGCGATCGCCGAAGCCCGCGCCCAGGGCGATCTTTCCGAGAACGCCGAATACGATGCCGCACGCGAACGTCAGGGCTTCATCGAAGGCCGCATCGCCGAGCTCGAGGGCAAGCTCGCCAACGCGCAGGTCATCGACCCGAAACTGCTCGATGCCGAGGGCCGGGTGGTGTTCGGCGCCACCGTGGATCTCGAGGATCTCGGCAGCGGCGACTCCGTGACCTACCAGATCGTCGGTGACGACGAGGCCGACATCAAGGCGGGTCGCATCTCGGTGTCGAGTCCGATCGCGCGCGCGCTGATCGGCAAGTACGCCGGCGATGTCGCCGAGGTGCAGGCGCCTGGTGGCGTGCGTGAGTACGAGATCCTCGAGGTGCGCTACGCCTGAGCGCCACACCGCTTGCGCGCGGACGCCTTGCGGGGCGCCGTGCGTGGTCGGTGCTTGCTCAGCGCCGCGGGCCGCCACGCCCCGACTTGGCAGCGGGCGAGGGCAGGGCGGGAGATCGGCCCGGGCGGCGGGGGCGCTGTTCGGTCATGCCCGGGCCATCGCCGCGACGACTGCGTGCCGGCTTCGGCGCCGCTGCGGCGGAGGCCGTCCCACGCGCCGAGCCGAAGGTGCCGCGATCGGCCGGGGCGCCCCGAGCGGTGCCCCGCCCGGCGCCAGCCTTGCCGGCACCGCCGGCGAGACCCGCGCCGCGAGCCAGCGGCCTCGCCGTGGTGCTTGCCGTGGCTTTCTGCTTCGCGCGCCCGCCGGCGCTGCCGGCACGCACCGGCCGTGCGGCCGAGGCCTTGCCCACGGCTGCGGCTTTCTTGGGCTGGTACGGCCCGCGCGGCCGGTCTCGCCCGGTGGGCGAGGGCTGGGGGCTGTCGATCGCGGGCGCCGGCCGCCAGAACACCAGCAGCTTGCCGATGTGCTGCACCGCCGCGCTGCCGGTACGCCCGGCAATCTCGGCAAGCAGCGCCTCGCGAGCCTGCCGGTCGTCCCCGAGCACCCGGACCTTGATCAGCTGATGGCTGGCGAGCGCACGGTCGATCTCGGCGAGCACGGCCGGCGTGAGACCGGCGTCGCCGATCATCACCACCGGCTTGAGCGGATGCGCCTGCGCCCGCAGGGCCTTGCGGGTGGCGGCGTCGGGCGCCGGTGCGGCGGCGGGTGTGTCGTTCGGGGCGAGGTTGTCGTTCATCCCGGGATTCTACCGGCGGCAGCGTCCGTTGCCCGCCCACCACGCTGAGTGCCATGGCCAAGAACCGATTCAGCAAGGCCTGGCTCGACCAGCACCGCAACGATCCCTATGTTAAGCAGGCGCAGGCCCGTGGCTACCGCTCGCGCGCCGCCTTCAAGCTGATCGAGATCGACGAGCAGGATCGTCTGCTGCGACCGGGCAGCATCGTGCTCGATCTCGGCAGCGCGCCGGGCGCATGGTCGCAGGTGCTGCGCGAGCGGCTGGCCACCGGTGCGGGCGGGATCCGCGGCCGCATCCTCGCGCTCGACATGCTCCCGATGGAACCGGTGGCCGATGTCGAGTTCCTGCAGGGCGACATCCGCGAGGAAGCGGTGCTCGCCGAGCTCGAGCGTCGCCTGGCCGGCACCCCGGTCGATCTGATCGTCTCGGACATGGCGCCGAACCTGTCGGGCGTGGCCATGGCCGATGCCGCGCGCATGGCCGACCTGATCGAGCTCGCGGTCGATTTCGCGCTGCGCCATCTGCATCCGCAAGGCGCGCTGCTGGTCAAGTGCTTTCATGGCAGCGGCTACAGCCAGCTGGTCGAGCGTTTCAAGCGCGCCTTCGTGCAGGTTGCGCCGCGCAAGCCGAAGGCCTCCCGCGACAAATCGGCCGAGACCTATCTGCTCGGGCGCCGCCCGAAGGCTTCCACCGTTCGTCCGGTCGCTGTAAGCTCATTACGGATCAACGACTTATAAAGGACTTGCGGCTGGCGGGGTTGCCCCAATGTGGGTAGAATGCCTCTGGCCTCGAAAGGAGTGTCCTTCAGTGAATAACGTGTTCTCCAAGGCGGCGGTCTGGCTCGTGATCGCGCTCGTCCTGTTTACGGTCTTCAAGCAGTTCGACAGCCGTCAGGTGCGCGGGGGCGACATGCCCTACTCGCAGTTCATGGCCGAGGCACGGGAGGGCCGCATCGACAGCGTCGTCATCGATGGCCGAACGGTACGTGCCCGCACCAAGGACAACCGCGCGGTCACGGTCTTCACGCCGAGCGACCCCTGGATGGTCGGCGACCTCATGAAGTACGGCGTGCAGGTCAATGCCAAGCCCGAGGAGGAGCAGTCGCTGCTGCTCAACATCTTCGTCTCGTGGTTCCCCATGCTGCTGCTCATCGGCGTGTGGGTGTTCTTCATGCGCCAGATGCAGGGCGGTGGCCGCGGTGGTGCCTTCTCCTTCGGCAAGAGCCGCGCCCGCCTGCTCGATGAAAGCAACAACAGCATCACCTTCGCCGATGTCGCCGGCTGCGACGAGGCCAAGGAAGATGTCCGCGAGCTGGTCGAGTTCCTGCGCGATCCCTCCAAGTTCCAGAAGCTCGGCGGCCGCATTCCACGCGGCGTGCTCATGGTCGGCTCGCCCGGCACCGGCAAGACCCTGCTCGCCAAGGCGATTGCCGGTGAGGCCAAGGTGCCCTTCTTCTCGATCTCGGGGTCGGACTTCGTCGAGATGTTCGTCGGCGTGGGCGCAGCCCGCGTGCGCGACATGTTCGAGAACGCCAAGAAGCACGCGCCCTGCATCCTGTTCATCGACGAGATCGATGCCGTCGGCCGCCAGCGCGGTGCCGGCCTGGGCGGCGGCAATGACGAGCGCGAGCAGACCCTCAACCAGCTGCTGGTCGAGATGGACGGCTTCGAGACCGGTCAGGGCGTGATCGTCATCGCTGCCACCAATCGCCCCGACGTCCTCGATCCGGCGCTGCTGCGCCCCGGGCGCTTCGACCGTCAGGTGGTGGTGCCGCTGCCCGATATCCGCGGCCGCGAGCAGATCCTCAACGTGCACATCCGCAAGGTGCCCATCGGTCCCGATGTGCGCCCCGAGATCCTCGCGCGCGGCACCCCGGGCTTCTCGGGCGCCGACCTTGCCAATCTCGTCAACGAGGCGGCGCTGTTCGCCGCGCGCCGTTCGGCGCGGCTGGTCGAGATGATCGACTTCGAGCGTGCCAAGGACAAGATCATCATGGGCGCCGAGCGTCGCTCCCTGATCATGCCCGAGGAAGAGCGCCGCAACACCGCCTACCACGAGTCCGGCCACGCCATCGTGGCCAAGCTGCTGCCCAAGACCGACCCCGTCCACAAGGTCACCATCATCCCGCGTGGCCGTGCGCTGGGTGTGACGATGCAGCTGCCCGAGCAGGACCGCTACAGCATGGACCGCGATCGCATGCTCAACACCATCGCGGTGCTCTTCGGCGGCCGGATCGCCGAGGAAATCTTCATGAAGCAGATGACCACCGGTGCGTCCAACGACTTCGAGCGCGCCACTGCCATGGCCCGCGACATGGTCACCCGCTACGGCATGAGCGAGGCCATGGGTCCGATGGTCTATGCCGAGAACGAGGGCGAGATCTTCCTCGGCCGCTCGATCACCAAGACCACCAACGTCTCCGAAGAGACCATGCGCAAGGTCGACAGCGAGATCCGGCGCATCATCGACGAGCAGTACGCGATCGCGCGCCGCATCCTCGAGGAGAACCGCGACAAGGTCGAGGCCATGACTCAGGCCCTGCTCGATTGGGAAACCATCGACGCCGACCAGATCGACGACATCGCTGCCGGCCGTGCGCCGCGTCCGCCCAAGGAGCGCTCTGGCGGCAGCGGCAGCGGCGGTGCCTCGGGTACCGCCTCGGGAGGCGTGGTACCCAACGCGCCTGCAGCGCCGGCTGCCCAGTAAGCGGTCGTCGGCCGACCGCCCTCCAGGTGGTCGGCCGCACCGGCTGCGCCCCGCGCAGGCCCTCGGTCTCCCGCTCCGCTCCCGCCCTCCGCCGCCCATGCACCTGCGCTGCGGCCGCTTCGACCTCTGCCTCGATCGGCCGCGCATCATGGGGGTGCTGAACCTCACCCCCGACTCCTTTCATGCGGCCTCGCGCCACGCCCGCGTCGACACCGCGGTCGCCCATGCCCGCCTGCTCATCGACGAGGGCGCCGACCTGATTGACATCGGTGCCGAATCCACCCGCCCTGGTGCCGAGCCGGTCGCGGCGGAGGAGGAGTGGCGACGGCTCGCCCCGGTGCTCGAGGCCCTGCGCGGTCTGCCGGTACCGCTGTCGGTCGACACCCGGCGGGCCGTCACGATGCGCCGCGCGCTCGACGCAGGCGTTGACATGATCAACGATGTCGGCGGCTTCGCCGATCCCGATGCGGTCGCCGTCGTGGCGGCATCGCCGGTCGCGCTGTGCGTGATGCACATGGCGGGCGAGCCGGCCACGATGCAGCATGCGCCGCGCTACCGCGACGTGGTCGACGAGGTGGCTCGGTGGCTGGGCGCGCGGGTGCGCGAACTGCTGGCGGCTGGTGTTGGCGCGGATCGGCTGGTACTCGATCCCGGCATCGGGTTCGGCAAGCATCGGGATCACAATCTGGCGCTGCTGCGCGATCTGCGTGGGCTCGCTCGCCGCGCCGCACCGGGCAGCCGCGAGTTGCCGATGCTCGTCGGGCTCTCGCGCAAGTCGCTGATCGGCGATCTCACCGGTCGCGCCATCGAGCAGCGGCTCGCGGGCAGCCTCGCCGGCGCGCTCGCCGCGGTGGCCCGCGGCGCCGCGATCCTGCGCGTGCATGATGTCGCGGCCACCCGCGATGCGCTCACGGTCTGGTCGGCCATCGCCCCTGACCATCCTTTCGTGGAGTCCGCCCCGGCATGACCCGCCAGTACTTCGGCACCGACGGCATTCGCGGCCGGGTCGGTGAAGCGCCCATCGTGCCCGATGTCGTCATGCGTCTGGGCTACGCCGCGGGGCAGGTGCTCGCCCGCGGCGATGGCGGGCGCGGCACCCGGCCCACCGTCCTGATCGGCAAGGACACGCGCATCTCCGGCTACATGCTCGAGGCCGCGCTCGAGGCGGGTTTTGCCGCCGCCGGAGTCGACGTGCTGCTCTCCGGGCCGATTCCCACGCCCGCGGTCGCCTACCTGACCCGGGCACTGCGCCTGTCGGCTGGTGTGGTCATCAGCGCCTCGCACAATCCTTTCGACGACAACGGCATCAAGTTCTTCTCGGGCGATGGCAACAAGCTGCCCGATGCGCTCGAGTTGCGGATCGAGGAGGCGCTCGCCCAGCCGATGGGCTGCGTGCCCTCGGAGCGGCTCGGCCGCGCGCGGCGCATCGAGGATGCCGCAGGCCGCTACATCGAGTTCTGCAAGAGTTCCTTTCCCTTTGCGCTCGATCTCCGGGGTCTGCGACTGGTGGTCGACACCGCCCATGGTGCGGCCTACCACACCGCGCCCCATGTGTTTCACGAGCTCGGCGCCGAGGTGATCAGCATCGGCAACCAGCCCAACGGCCTGAACATCAATGCCGGCGTCGGTGCCACGCACCCCGAGACACTGTCGGCAGCGGTGCGCGAGCACCGGGCCGATCTCGGCATCGCGCTCGACGGCGATGCCGATCGACTGCTCGTGGCCGACGCCGCGGGGCGGGTCTACAACGGCGACGAACTGCTCCACGTGATCGTGGCCGATCGCCTGCGCCGGGGTCCGGTGGCCGGGGTGGTCGGTACCCTGATGAGCAATCTCGCCCTCGAGCTGGCACT
>Ga0315900_10005170_pt1 | contig 18014 bp, 18 predicted proteins | sample LakEriMetagenome_FD_203521 | JGI IMG/M metagenome (GOLD analysis project Ga0315900, IMG submission 203521) | Freshwater fungal communities from buoy surface, Lake Erie, Ohio, United States - Buoy 12 MA114 | ecosystem: Environmental > Aquatic > Freshwater > Lake > Lake biofilm | place: USA: Lake... | reverse complement strand
TCACGATCTGACCAGCCTGCCCCATGCCGATGTTTTTGCCCGGCTGGATGCTTTGCGACACCGTCTGTAACAAATCCTGGCTTGACCAGAGGGTGGGCTGCGCCCCATGTCTCAGCGCATGAGCGACAAGCGCCCGCCCATCATCATTGACATGACGCCCGAGGGCGAATTCCGCGACCCCCCGCCGCCCCCGGCGCCGCGCGGGTTTGATCGGGTTTTGGCGCGGCTTGGTGGTGCGGCGATGCTGGTCGCCCTAGCCGCCGGCGGCTTGTTGCTGGCTGCCCTGGCGCTGCTCGCGATTGGGGTATTGCTGCCCATCGTGCTCACGGCGGGCGCGATTGGCGCCATCACCCTTTGGTGGCGGATGCGCAAGGCACGCGCACGCGGTGAGAGCACCATCATCATCACCCAGTTTGATCGGCGCGAAGGCTGAACGCCTATTCCGCCGCCAAGGCCGGCGTCATCTCGCCCTTCATGCCGAATGCTTCCGCGAGCAGCGTATAGGAACGCTGCCGCGCTGCTGCATCATGGCAATGGGTGATCACGGCAAATTCCGAAATGCCGCCATGCGCGGCGGAAAGTGCTTCCAGCTTGGCGCGCACCTGTTCGGGTGTGCCAACCATGGCCTGGGCACGGATTTGCGCCAACCGCGCCAATTCCATATCGGAATAGGGATAGGCTTCGGCTTCCTCAACGCTGGGCAGCGGGAGGAACATGCCGCGGTCGCGCTTGAGGCGCCATAACTCGCGCGAACGGAACAGGCGCCGCGCCTCGGCTTCCGTATCCGCCACCAGGCAAAACACGCCAAGCGTAGGATAGGGCGCGGCAAGGCGCGCGGGCAGATCGGGCTTGGGCTGGAAGCTTTGGCGATAGACCTCAATCACCTGTTCGCTGCCGCCGCCATCGGAAAAGAAATGCGCGAAGCAATAGGGCAGGCCGAAATAGCCAGCCACCTGCGCGCCGTAATCCGAACTGCCCAATACCCACATTTGCGGACGGGTCGTGGTCACTGGCTGGGCGATGATGCTGGCGAAGGGGTGGCCTTCCGGCAGGCCATCGCCATGCCAGCCGAGGATTTCCATGATCTGGTTGGGGAAACGTTCCGCCGCCCGCGCCGCATCGGGGTTGAGCGCAAAGGCCGTACGCCCATCAGACCCCGGCGCGCGGCCAACGCCCAAATCAACCCGGCCGGGCGCAATCGCTTCCAGCATGCGGAATTGTTCGGCCACCTTCAGCGCGCTGTAATGCGGCAGCATAATGCCGGCGGACCCGACACGGATCCGGCTGGTGGTCGCGCCAATGGCTGCCAGCAGGATTTCCGGCGCGCTGCCGGCATGCGATGCGCTATTGTGATGTTCCGCACACCAGTAGCGGTTGAAGCCCAAAGCCTCCACATGGCGGGCGAGGGCCAGGGTTTCTTGCACCGCCGCCGCCGGGCTGCGGCCAGAGGCGACCGAGGATTGATCAAGAACAGAAAGGATGAAGCCGGACATGGGAATTAGGTTAGCGCAAACCACGCCAAGGACAAAAGCCGATGTATGAAAGCTTCATGCGCCGCGCCATCGCCCTTTCCTGCCAAGGGGTTGAGACCGGCGGCGGCCCCTTCGGCGCTGTGGTGGTGAAGGATGGCGAAATCATTGGGGAGGGCATGAACCGGGTAGTCCCCCATGCCGACCCGACCGCCCATGCCGAAATTGTGGCGATTCGCGCTGCCTGCGCGAAACTCGGCACCCATGACCTGACCGGCGCGGTGATTGTCTCCTCCTGTGAGCCCTGCCCGATGTGCCTCGGCGCCATTTGGTGGTCGCGCATTGGCCTGGTGGTCTATGGCAATGACCGCGCGGATGCGGCGGCGATTGGCTTTGATGATGCGGCGATCTACGCCGAGGTCGCTGCCCCCACGGAAGCGCGACGCCTGCCGCTCCGGCGCGTTTTGGCGGAAGAAGCGCTTTCCGCCTTTCAACTGTGGGAGGCAAAGCCGGATAAGGTGCCCTATTAGTGCGTTTTCTGAGTACTTCCGTTCACCGAAAATGCAGTAAACTTTTGTTTGGTCGCATTTTCCGAGTCGCCAAGTGTTTCCACTTGGCTTGAAAATGCTCAGTGCGCCACCCGCCCAAATAGCGCGGTCAGCACGGCGAACAGCACACCGCCCGCCAGGAAGCCGACCAAGGTGCCATTGATGCGCACATATTGCAGATCGCGCCCAACACGCAGTTCGATCTTCTCGGTCACTGTCGCGGCATCCCAATTCGTCACCACGCCGGCGATGAAATCCGAAAGCTGCGCCTGGGCTGAGGGCAGCAGCGTCATCAGCACGCCCTCAGCCGCGCGATTAAGCCTCTCCCGCGCGCCCTGATCTTCCGCGAGCAAAGTCCCGGCATTGGCGAAAATGCCTGATAGCAAGGCAACACTCCGCCCATCCGGCCGCGCAGCATCGGCAGCCAAGGCAATTTTCAGCCTGTCCCAGACATCCATCAGCCAGGCGGCGACAGAAGGATGGGAAAGCGCTTCACGCATCAGGCGGCCAATGGCGGCAGCGCGTTCGGGATCTGACTCCAGCTTTTCGATCTCACGCGCCAGCCATTCGGCGAAGGCAGCGCGCAAGTCCGAATCATCGGGGCCGATCTTTTCCAATTCGGTATTGATGGCGGCCAAGATGCGCCGCGCAATCGCCGCGCCGGCGAACCAGCCCACCAAGGCACCACCTTCGGCGCGCACACGTGCTTCAATGGCCGCGCGGAGTGCTTCCTCACGCGCCGTCAGCAGCACCTTTAACTGCCCGATGGCCAGGCTAAAGACTTCCTGATGCTGACCAGAGGCAACGGCGGCGCGCAGAATCCGCGCAAGCAGACGCGCGCCTGCAGGGCCGGAGACAATCCGTGGCAGCAGCCGCGCCAGCAGGCGCCGCGCCCGGCCATCTTCCAGACTCGCCAGGATGCGGGGCAGGCTGGCGGAAAGCGCCATGGCGGCGCGGCGTGAGGCCTCTGGATCGCGCAGGAAGCCTTCCAGGATGCGCGCCAGGTCAAGCTTTGCCAGTACGCGGCGGACTTCGCCTTCGGTGAAGACATGACCCGCCACGAAACGCCCCAAGCCGCGGCCCAGCCGGTCCTTCTGATTGGGGATGATGGCGGTATGCGGAATAGGCAGGCCAAGCGGGCGGCGAAACAGCGCCGTGACGGCGAACCAATCGGCAAGCCCGCCCACCAGCCCGGCCTTGGCGGCGGCCTGCAACATTTCGGTCCAATAGCCTGGCGGCAATTGGTAGCTGAACAGAATAAGAGCGGCCATGGCCACCAACAAACCGGTCGCGAAGGCGCGATGGCGCTTGAGCGTCAGGCGAAGGGCTGCATCTGGGTCATGATCCGACATGGGGCGTGGATAGCGCAGAAGCCCCATGGGCGGGAAGGATTAGATCAGACCCGCTTCACAATCGCTCGGTCTATATTCGTGCCTCCATGGCTTCTGCCGCTGTTTGGCCAAGTGAGCACCTGCTGACAGGCTGTCCTGGCATCCCCGCAGCAATGCTGGACGGATCATGGAAGTACAGGGTGTTCGAAGCGCGTTGGGCAGGACGATGAACAAATCCCCCCCGGAAGCCGATAACCGGGCGGTGCTTATGGTGCAGGCCTTTCGTGCTTTCACCGGGACCGCGGCCAGATAAACCAATTCCCGCCCCGGTGATTGAACAACCCGTGATACCGATCAACCAAAAGATGCGCGATCTGACTTTTCTGTAAAATCAATCTTAAGCCAAATCACCGCGAGGGTCAGCTTGCCAGATAAAAACAGCAATCTTCGGATTCATTGAAAGGTTAAAAGACTAATTCCGATATTTCAAAGACGTTCATTTGATTTTTCAGGGATCGTTCAATCTTTTTCGGCATCATCACGTTATTCGCAAGAAGCGGATGCAACCAGACCTTCTAGCCACCTTTATTGGGGCGTTGGTCGTGAATTGGAAGGGGAATACCCCAATGTCGATGAACTCAGTGAATACCAATATCTCGTCCATGGTGGCGCTTCAGTCGCTCAATCGTACTACGGATCAGCTTTCCGTTGTACAGAAGCGTATCTCCACGGGTTTCCGCGTTGCTGACGCGAAGGATGATGGCGGCGCTTTCGCCGTTACCCAAGCGGTGCGTTCAGATGTCGCGGGCTTGACCGCCGCCAATGAACAGCTGGGCGGCACCAAGGGCGTGCTTGATACCACTTTCGCCGCGTTGAGTAAGGTCTCCGAATCCATGGTCAAGGTTCGCGAAACCCTGACTCGTATGGCGGACGGTACGCTCAATTCCGAGCAATTCGACCAATACTCCGCGCAATACACCGCCCTGCGTACACAGATCCAGAACTTCGTTTCCGACGCCACGTATAATGGCCGGACATTGCTGGACACGGCGGATGGCGACATTGTGACCACCCGTAACGAAGCGGGCGATACCTTCACCGTCACCGCGATTGATGGGGCAACGGATCTGGTGGTAGCGGCGGCGCCAGCCGATGTTACGGCCGCGCAGACTGCCTTGGCTGCCGGCGGGGACTACGAAACCGTTGAAAGCGCCATTGCCGATGCGCTGAACCAGTTCGGGTCTGACAGCAAGTATATTGATGCTCAGATCCGCTACAATAAGGACAAGGTTGACGCCATGGAAGGCGGCCTTGGCGCGCTGATTGATGCTGACTTGGCGAAAGAAAGCGCCAAGCTGCAGTCACTGCAGATTCGTCAGCAGCTTGGCACGCAGGCGATGTCCATCGCCAATCAGTCTCCGCAGACCCTGCTGAGCCTGTTCCGTTAAGTTATGTTGGCGGCCTCGCGTTACGCGGGGCCGCCCTTTTCGGCGGGAGACAAAAATGTCCACCCTTGTTCTTGAGCTTCGCCAGGGCGATATGATGATCGTCAACGGGGCGCCAATACGTTTCCGTAATCGCGCCCGTATTGAATTGACCGCACGCGCGCGCTTTCTTTTCGGCAAGCAGTTGATGACGCCGGACATGGCGAATACGCCTGCACGCCGGATTTATTTCGCGCTGCAAACCGCCTACATTGGTGATCATGACGAACGCAGGGCCGGGCTGGATCTTGCGCGTGATCTCATTTCCGAATTCAGTGAAGCAACCACTTCCGGATTGGTTTGCGATCTTTTGGATCGTGCACTCAAATCAGCAGAAAACGATCAATGCTACCAGGCCTTGAAGCTGGCCCGCCGCGTTATGCGGCATGAGGAAGTGGTGCTCGGCCTTAGCCCCGTTGCAGGCGTGGCTATTTCGGAAGAAATGACATGAACGTCCTGCTTGCCCGCCGCGCGTATCAAGCGACGCGTCAGGCGATGAACCCGCGTGAACAGGAAGCAGATGTCTTTCGCCGCGTGACTGGCGCCCTCAAAGCTGGGCTTGAAAATGAGGGTATCGCTCGGGCGCGCGCCATTGCCGACAATCGGCGACTCTGGATCGCGCTTGAAGCTTCAGTACGCCATCCAGCCAATCAATTGCCGCAGCAAACCAAATTGGCGATGCTGGGCTTGGGCAGGGCAGTCTTGAAGGAAATGGAAAATGCCAAGCCGGATTTGGCGTTTCTGATAGAAATGAACGAGCAACTGGCGGCAGGCCTCAGCTAGCATGCGCTAGCTGTCCGGCGCATCACCCTTCCTGAGGGAGCGGCGACAAGGCCTGATATTCACGCACGCAAATGGCCAGGATTGAATAGGCCAAGGGGGTCCAGCGCATCCTTCACGCGCTTTTCAATACGATAAAGCGCATCATTCGCTTCGGGTAGGACAGGCACCGAAAGACGCAAACTATCCGGCGCCCGGAATAGCATGGCAGTACCGCCTTGCGCGCGTACGGCTTCGGTAATGGTGGTGTGATTGGCGGGGCTGGGTGCGGCCGCCACCCAGATCAGCCCGCCACCCCAATCCAGCATGCTTCGCCCGCCGATCATGCCCGCCATTGCCGCGATACCTGGGCCGGCGGAAGGGCGTACCGAAACCCGCCAGAGCGCTTCGTGTACGCCGAGTTGCAACGGCTCCACTTCCCGCACGCTGCGCCAGAAGGCACGGCTCTCGCCATCTTCCGCCACGCGCTGTGCGCCATAGCCATCCAGCATGCCGCGCAGCTTTTCCATGCGATACGTGACTGAAGCCACAAAATCCTCCAGCCTGAGGGCTGCAACGACATGATCGCTGCGCGACAATGCCGCGGCAGCAGAAACGCCAAACGGGCTGCCAAGCCCGGCCGAAAGTGCAGCTACCGCACTGGCAAGATCCCGCGTTTCGATGAACAGCGTAGCGCTGGTCTCAGGCGCAGGCAGCACCTTCAGCGTCACTTCGGTGATCACACCAAGCGTCCCGTAGGAGCCAGACAGAAGCTTGCACAGATCAAGCCCCGTCACATTTTTCAAGACACGGCCGCCGGAGCGAATGACTTCGCCAGCGCCATTAATGAAACGCAGCCCCATCACATGGTCACGCGTCGCGCCCCAAGTGATGCGCCGCGGACCAGACAGATTCGCCGCCACCACACCACCGATGCTGGGCGGGGCAGAAGTGCCAAACACGCTTCCTAGATAAGGCGGTTCAGCGATTAGCTGTTGGCCCTTTTCAGCAACCACCGCCTCAACCTCAGCGAGCGGTGTGCCGGCACGAGCACTGATAATGAGCTCCGCCGGGCGATAAAGCGTGATCCCTGTCAGCGCCCGCGTCGAAAGGCCGCGCGCGGCCTGTACCGGGCGTAAAAGGCCACGTTTCGATCCCTGACCTTCAATCGCAATAGGCTCACGCGCAGCGCTGGCCGCCTGTACCAGATCAATGATTCCAGCCTCATCCGCCGGCGCGATCGGGGCACTCATTCGGCGGCGATCGCCGGCGCCAGCGCGCCTTGCAGCGGAAATACCTTGGCGGGGTTGAGCAACCAGGCCGGATCAAAGGCGCTTTTAATGGCACGTTGCTGTGCCAATTCATGCGGCTGGAATTGCACAGTCATCAGATCGCGCTTTTCGACGCCAACGCCATGCTCGCCGGTCAAGCAGCCGCCCACTTCCACGCAAAGCTTCAGAATGTCAGCGCCGAAGGCCTCTGCCCGGCGGAAGCTATCGGCGTCATTCGCGTCAAACATGATCAGTGGATGCAGATTGCCATCGCCGGCGTGAAAGACATTCGCTACTTTCAAACCGTATTGATCACTCATCTCCCCAATGCGCTTCAGCACGCGCGGCAATTCACTGGTGGGGATGGTGCCGTCCATACAAAGATAATCAGGGCTGATGCGTCCAACCGCACCAAAGGCACCCTTGCGGCCCTTCCAAATGGCAAGGCTCTGTTCCGCAGTTTCGGCGACCTTAAGGCTGATCGGGTCAAACCGCGCGCAAATATCCTTGATGCGTGCCAACAAGGCATCCTGTTCCGCGATGCTGCCTTCCACTTCAATGATTAGCATGGCTTCCGCATCCAACGGATAGCCGGCATGGGCAAAGGCTTCGCAGGCATGAATGCAGGGCTTGTCCATGAATTCCAGCGCCACAGGGATAATGCCGCTGCCGATAATGGCATCCACCGCGGCGCCCGCGATTTCAATGGAATTGAAGGCGGCCAACATGGCGCGCGCCCCTTCGGCGCTGCGCAGAATACGCACCGTCACTTCGGTCACAATGCCCAATTGGCCTTCACTACCGGTAATCAGCCCCAGCCAATCATAGCCAGCCGCATCCAGATAAGTACCACCAATTTCCAGCACCTCACCTTCGATGGTGACGAATTTCACGCCGAGCAGATTATTCGCCGTCACGCCATATTTCAGGCAATGCGCGCCGCCCGAATTCATCATCACATTACCGCCGATCATGCAGGCAAGCTGGGATGATGGATCAGGCGCGTAGAAAAACCCTTCACCCTCCACTGCCTTGGTGATGCCGATATTTGTGACACCAGCGCCAACGACGGCGTAGCGATCCGCATAATTGATCTCATGAATGGCATTAAGCCGCATAAGGCCAATCACCACAGCATCCGCGAGTGGCAATGCGCCCCCTGAAAGGCTGGTCCCCGCCCCACGCGGCACCACGCGAATGCCCTGTTCATGGCAATAGCGCAGCACGTCGGCGACCTGTTCGGTGGTGGAAGGCAGCACCACCGCCAGTGGCATTTGCCGATACGCGGCCAGCCCATCGGTTTCATAGGGCTTGAGGCGAATCCCTTCCGAGATCACACCATCGGTAGGCAAAAGCGCCTGCAAAGCCGCGACGATTTCCGCGCGGCGGGCAAGTATTTCGGCCTTGGGTGCAGGCAGAGCGATCATTGTGGGTTCCTATGACTTCACCGAAAATGCACATCCACCCCATTCAGGGCAAGGCCTAGACGCGCCTTTAGCGACCCTTCACCCCATCAAAGGGGCGGCCTATGCCGGTGAGGCTGGGCAACAGGCCCGCCTTTGCCTTAGGCAAAAAGCGCGTTGGGCCCGGCGCTTGTGGCTGGACGTTAAGGGTTCCGTGCCGCTGGCATAAACGCTATTTCGCTAGCCACCCACCATCTACCGGCAAGGCAATGCCCGTCGTGAAGCTTGCGCTATCACTCGCCAGATAAAGCACGCCGTCGGCCACTTCTTCGGGCCTGCCGAAACGCCCCATGGCGTGCCGAGCACGTGATGCCGCGCGGGCGGCTTCGGGGTCCGCGCGGCGGCCCATGCTGCGTGCAAGCAAGGGCGTATCAATCGCACCGGGCACAATCGCATTCACGCGAATGCCATCGGCCACGAAATCAAGCGCCATGACGCGCGTCAGGCTCAATATCGCGCCTTTGGCGGCGATATAGGCGCTATTGCCGACGCCACCCGCAATCGCAAGCTGCGATCCGGTGGTAATGATTGCGCCACCCCCTTGGCGCTTCATGGCGGGGATGACGGCCCGCGCCCACAGCCAGGTGCCGCCGACATGCACGCGAAACACAGCATCCCAATCCTCGGGCTTTGTATCCAGAACCGTACCGCCCACCGAAAATCCTGCAGCGGCAAACAGGATATCAATGCGCCCGTAATGTTGCAGGATGGCCGCCGCATCTTTATCTGCAGCACCAGGGGCGCCAGCATCTGAAACCCGCGTCAGCGCGCCGCCGATAAGCTTTGCGGTTTCCTCAACCGCCGCTGCATCGCGGTCCACCAAGGCAAGCCTTGCACCTTCCTTGGCGAATAATACAGCAGTCGCGCGACCAATGCCGGAACCGGCGCCAGTGATGACCGCAACCTTGTCCTTCAAGCGCATGGAATGCTCCTGGATGGGATTTTCACTTAGCTAAGCGCTTGGCGTCCCGCCGCTGCTCATACGCCTTGGCGTGCAGGTACGCCGCTTCATGCAGGCTGCTCGGCAGCCCATGGCGGCGCGCGGCCTCCAGCAGAAAGCCAAGGATGTGATCGGCTTCGATCCGCCCGCCCGCTTCCAGATCGCGCAGCATGGAAGCGGTATAGGTGCTGACGCTGTCGCCAAAGACGCCACGATATTGCTGCATGAAAGCGTCACCTACGGGGAAGCCTTCTGCGGCCGCAATCGCGGCATTGGCATCCAGGATGCCATGCATGAAGGCAATGCCGCCTGGTGCGCGGGCGATCTCACCAACATTGGCGCGCATCAGCACGGTGCAGACGGCGCTGGTACCAAGATGCACCAGCTTTTCCCACATCTGCGCCATGATATCGGGCACGGCGGTGGCCACCATGCCAGGCGCGGCGCCGAAGGCCGCCGCTATGCGTTCGACCCGCGCAGTCATGTCGCCCGCGACCTCACCAAAGGTCAGCCAGCGCCAATCATTCAAATGTCGGATCGTGCCATCGGGCGCGAGGCTCGCCTGAATCTTCGCGAATCCGCCAAGCACGCGCTCAGCGCCGAAGCTGCGTTGCAAAGCCTCAATATGACTGATGCCGTTCAGGACCGGGATAATGGCCGTGCTCGAATCTACTGCCGGGCGAATAGTCTCAATTGCCTCGGCCAGATCATAGGCTTTGCAGGTCAGCAGCACCACATCCCAGCCGGGTTGTAGGTTTTCATGCGTAATGGTGCTCACCTTGGCCTGGTAATCGCCAAGGCTGCTGGTGATCTTCAAGCCATCGCGGGCAAGTATCGCCGCGCGGCCGGGGCGCACCAGAAAACTGGGATCAAGCCCGGCCTGATGCAGGCGCCCGCCAAAATAACCGCCCAAGGCGCCTGCGCCCAGAATCAAAATCCGCATCCGACCCTCATGCCAAGCAGGGCAGCAAACTAGCGTAAAGCGCCTTTCCTGCGAATGCCAGCCGGGCCCCTTACCGTCGGATAAGCTTCTGGACATGCGCGTTGCGAAAACCCTGCTATGCTGCGCCCATGCGGAAATGGCTGATTGCCCTTGTTCTGTTGCTTGGTGCTGGCGCTGCCTGGTGGGGCGCCGGGATGCCGCGCCCTGGCTTTCTGGAAGCAGATAGCCGCGCTACTGCGCCACGGCTTCGAACCGCAACGCTTGATCGTGGGTCCATCACGGCCGTGGTGGCGGCCACGGGCACGGTAAACCCAGTGACGCTGGTGCAGGTGGGCAGCCAGCTTTCCGGCCAAATTCGCACCTTGCTGGCGGATTTCAATTCGAAGGTGGCCGCCGACCAACCCATCGCGCAATTGGATACCGCGACACTTGAAGCCCGCCGCGCAGCGGCCGAGGCTGATGTACATGCCGCCGCAGCGCAGATCACTGTCTCACGCGCGCAAGCGGAACGCGCGGTCGCGGATCATGCACAAGCCAGGGCGCAGATCGAAGCCGTGCGTGCCGCGCTTCTGGGGGCGGAGGCCAGTGTGCGCGATGCCGAGGTTGAAGCCGCCCGCACCGCGGAACTGCGTGCCCGGGGTGTTGGCACGGAACGCGAGGCCTTGCGCGCTGGCTTCACGGCCGACAGGCTGCGCGCCGCCGTGGCGCAAGCGCGGGCCGATATCGCGCGCGCCGAAGCTGGGCTTATGGCGGCGGCGGCTGCCGCCCGCACCGCTGACGCGCAAGTGGATGCGGCCATTGCCGCCCGAGAACAAAGGATCGCGCAGCTTCGCTTGGTGGAGGTAGATCTCCGTAACGCCACCATCAAATCGCCAATTGATGGTGTGGTGGTATCGCGCAACATTGATGTCGGCCAAACCGTCGCGGCTTCCTTCCAATCGCCCATCCTGTTCCAGATCGCGGCCAGCCTGGATGAGATGGAAGTGCATGCAACCGTGGATGAGGCTGATATCGGGCGCGTGCGCGCCGGCCAGGAAGTGACCTTTACGGTCGCGTCCTACCCCAGTGAAACGCTGCGCGGCCGTGTGAAGGAAATCCGCCTGGCCGCCACTACGGTACAGAATGTGGTCACCTATACGGTAGTGGTGAATACGCCCAACGCTTCAGGCCGGTTGCTGCCGGGCATGACGGCGACACTGCGCATCATCACGGACACCCGTAACGAAGTGCTGCGTGTGCCAAATGCCGCGCTGCGCTGGCGCCCAGCGGGCAGCACCGGCACTTCAAGCGGCGCCGCGCAAGCACAAGCCGGCGGGCAGCAAATGGATCAGGCGCTGGCGCAGCTCACGGATTTGACTGAAGCGCAGCGCAATGAAATTGAAGCCGCGCGCGCGGAAATGCGCGCCCGGATGGCGGCCCTTCCGCAGGACCCCGATGCCCGGCGCCAGCAGGCGCAAGCGGCACGCCAGCGGCTGATCGCGCGTTTGAATGCGGTGCTGACCCCGGATCAACGCGCGCGCCTTGCCGCGCTGCGTGGCAATGCCACTTCAGGCCAGGCAGGTACGGTTTGGGTGCAGGAAGGCGATGCGCCACCACGCGCCGTACAACTCCGTATTGGCCTTTCAGATGGTAGTGTCACTGAAATCCTAAGCGGCGATATTGCCGAAGGTGCTATGGTGATCATCGGCCAGGAACGTACCGGCACCGCCGCGGCTTCCGGCGCAAGGCGGCTTTTCTGATGCCATGACGGCTTTGATTGAAACCACTGACCTTACCAAGCATTACCCGGCGGGAGAGGGCGTGGTGGCCGCGCTGCAGGATGTATCACTTTCAATAGCACCTGGGCGTTTCGTTGCCGCCATGGGGCCATCCGGTTCCGGCAAATCCACCTTTCTTAATCTGATCGGCTGCCTCGATCGGCCCACACGCGGCAGCTACCGCCTGATGGGTGAAGATGTAGGGGCGCTTTCCCATGACCGACTTGCTGACCTCCGCAGTCGGCGCCTTGGTTTTGTGTTTCAATCCTTCAATCTGCTGCCACGTGCTGATGCGCTCGCCAATGTGGAATTGCCGCTGATTTATCGCGGCATACCAAAGCGGCTCCGGCGTGAACGCGCGGCAGCGGCGCTGGCCGCGGTGGGGTTGGCGGATCGCATGCATCACCGCCCAACGCAGCTTTCCGGCGGCCAGCAGCAGCGCGTCGCCATTGCGCGCGCCATTGTCGGGAGCCCTGATTTGATCCTGGCGGATGAGCCCACCGGCGCCTTGGATACGCGCACCGGGCTTTCCATCATGGCACTATTTCAGGCGCTTAATCGTGACGGTGTTGGCATTCTGATGGTGACGCATGATCCTGATGTTGCGCGCTTTGCCGAACGCGTGCTGCGCTTTCGCGATGGGCGGTTGATTGCGGATGAAGCGCAAAACCCCGCCGATGCCGCTGCCGCACTCTCCGCCCTGCCTGAGGCTGATGCAGCAGCATGACTGCGCTTCTGCCCCCGATCACTACTGCTGCCAGGCGCGGCATTGATGTGCTGGAAGCGCTACGCGGCGCAGTTTCTGCGCTTTCGGCCAATCTGTTGCGGTCCATCCTGACGGCACTTGGCATTTTCATCGGTGTGGCGGCGGTAATCGCAACAGTGGCAGTGGGCGAAGGTGCACGGCGGCAGGTACTGGCGCAGATCCAATCGCTTGGCGCCAATCTGCTGATCGTCTGGGGCGGCAGCGCTACCATGGGCGGCGTGCGGCTAGGCGCGGGCGGGCGTTCCAACCTCGCTTGGGATGATGCAGTGGCGATTGCGCGTGAGATTCCTGAAGTGCAGGTGGCAGCGGGTTCCATTCGCCAAACCTTTCAGGTCGTGGCCGGCAATCAGAACTGGTCCACCACTGTACTGGCGACCGAACCGGATTATTTCATTGCGCATGAATGGGTGGCTGATAGCGGGCGCCTATTCTCGCCCGAAGAAGCCGCGGGCGGGCGTAAGGTGGTGATCCTTGGCGCCACCGTGGCCGAGATGTTGTTCGCCGAGGAAGACCCTGTGGGGCGCGAGATTCGCATTCGCCAAACCCCGTTTGAAGTGATTGGCGTCATGGCGCGCAAGGGCCAGAACCCCACAGGCCAGGATCAGGATGATACGGTTTTCGTGCCCTATTGGACCGCGCGACGCAGTGTAATGGGCGCATCGCGCGCCAATGCGCGCCAGGTCGGTGTGATTTCCGTGAAGGTGCACGAAGGTGAGAATATGGCCGCGGCGGAGGAGGCCATTCGCGCCCTGATGCGCCAGCGCCATCGCGTCGCGGCCAATGAACCGGATAGCGTTTCCATCCGCAATCTTTCCGATATTCAGGCAACGCGCGATGCCTCGGCACGTACTCTTTCCACGCTGCTCGCCTCGGTCGCCGCAGTATCGCTGCTGGTGGGGGGCATTGGCGTGATGAACATCATGCTAGTGAGTGTGACGGAACGCACACGTGAAATTGGCCTCCGGCTCGCGATAGGGGCGCGGCGGCGTGATGTGCTGGCGCAATTCCTATTGGAAGCGGTGATGCTGGCGCTATTGGGGGGCGCGGCAGGCGTGCTGGCAGGCATGGCGCTATCGCATATCCTGGCAGATGTGGCCGGCTGGCCGGTCCTGGTCAGGGCCGATGCGGTCCTGATTGCGGTTGGGGTTTCGGCGCTGACGGGCCTGTTCTTTGGCTTCTGGCCGGCGCGCCGCGCGGCGCATTTGGACCCGATAACGGCGCTGCGGCACGAATAACCCCCTTCCGTTCCGGCCCGGCGCGCGGCAGGATCAGGCAGAAGCCAAACAAGGGGAAAGCCATGACCAAGGTCATCATTACTTGCGCCGTCACCGGTGCCATCCACACGCCTTCCATGTCGGAATACCTGCCGATCACGCCGAAGGAGATTGCGGAACAATCCATCGCCGCCGCGGAAGCGGGCGCTTCCATCATCCATCTGCATGCGCGTGACCCGCAAAATGGCCAGCCCACGCCTGACCCAAAGGTCTTCATGCAATTCCTGCCCGTCATCAAGCAATCCACCGATGCGGTGATCAATATCACCACGGGCGGCGGGCTTGGCATGACTTTGGATGAAAGGCTTGCCGCGCCTTTGCTGGCGAAGCCCGAAATGTGCAGCCTGAACATGGGTTCGATGAACTTCAACATCGCGCCATCGGCCGCGCGGGTGAAGAAATTCAAGTATGATTGGGAGAAGCCCTATCTGGAAGGCACAACCAATTACATCTTCCGCAATACCTTTCAGGATATCGAACAGGTGGTGGAACGGCTCGGTAAGGAGCATGGTACGCGCTTTGAATTTGAATGTTACGATGTCGGCCATTTGTACAATCTGGCCCATATGCTGGACCGCAAGATTGTCGAAGCACCGCTGTTCACCCAGACGATTTTCGGCATTCTGGGCGGCATTGGTGCGGAACCGCGCAATCTGATGTTCATGAAGGAAACGGCGGATCGGTTATTCGGGAAGGATTACGTGTGGTCCGTGCTGGCGGCGGGGCGCAACCAAATGCCCTTCACCACCATGGCCGGCATGATGGGCGGCAATGTGCGCGTTGGGCTGGAAGATAGCCTCTGGCTTGGCAAGGGAGTACCGGCGAAAACGAACGCCGAACAAGTTGCGAAAATCCGTCGCATTCTGGAAGAACTCAGCCTGGAAATCGCCACACCTGCGGAAGCGCGTGAGATGCTGAAGCTCAAGGGCGGTGATCTGGTCGGTTTCTGAAGCGATCTACAAGAACAGGGAGGCCGCGCCATGGCCGAGAAATACACCGTCGCCGATCTGGTGGCGGAATTCCTGCCGCAGATTGGTGTTTCGACCGTCTTCGGCATCGTGTCCGTGCATAACATTCCCATGCTGGATGCAATCGGCCAGCGCAATCGCCTGCGCTATGTGAAGGCACGTGGAGAGATGGGCGGCGCGCATATGGCCGATGCCTATGCGCGCGTGACCGGCCATTTGGGCGTGATCTTCACCAGCACGGGGCCAGGCATGGCCAATGCCATTCCTGGCTTGGTTGAAGCGCGTTTTGCGGGAAGCCCTGTGCTGCATATCACTGGGCAGACTGCCACACGCTTCATTGATCGAGATGTTGGCACGGTGCATGACGTGCCTGGCCAAACCCAGGCACTCGCCGCTGTCTGCAAGGCTGCTTATCGTGTGCGCAGTGCTGGTGAGGCTTTTGGCGTGCTGGTACGCGCGGCGGCTGAAGCGCTCTCAGCGCCGCGTGGTCCGGTTTCAGTCGAAATCCCAATTGATCTGCAACGCACAGCGATCCCGCGCCCCGCCGGGCTTGATGCGCTGGTGCTGCCCATCACGGCACCCTTGCCGCCCAATCCGGCGGAATTGGATGAAGCTGTCGCCATTCTGTCCAAAGCCAAGCGTCCAATGATTTGGCTTGGCAATGGCGCGAAGCAGGCGGGTGCGGAAGCGGCGCGCTTGATGGTTTTGGGCTTTGGGGTGGTCAATTCCTGGAATGGCCGCGGCATTATCCCGGAAGATCATCCCATGACGCTTGGCGCGCTGCATGGCAATGGATCGCCGCGCGTGCAGGAATTCTATGGCAGCGTGGATGCCATGCTGGTGGTGGGGTCTCGCCTGCGCGGGCATGAGACGATGGACTTCAACATGAAGCTGCCGCAAACGCTGATCCGCGTGGATGGTGATCCTTCAGCCAATGGGCGTGGCTATGCTTCTTCGCTGTTTGTCCATGGTGATGCGGCTTTGACCATGGCGGCACTTGCGGATCGCTTGGCGGGTAAGATGTCGGTTGACCCGGGCTTCGCCGCTGATTTCGCTGCGCTGAAATCCCGCGCGGGGCAGGAGTATCGTGAAACGCTTGGCCCCTATCAGGGCTTCCCGGATGCGGTGCGCGCCGCGCTGCCGCGTGATGGGGTTTGGGTGCGTGACATCACCATTTCAAACTCCACCTGGGGCAATCGTATTTTCCCGATTTATGACCCGCGCAATGCCGTGCATCCGGTGGGCGCCGCCATTGGGCCGGGCTTGGCGCTTGGCATTGGTGCCGCGCTTGGCGCAGGTGGGCGGAAGACCATCACCATGGTGGGTGATGGCGGCTTCGCGCTCGGCATGAATGAACTTTGGGCCGCGACGCAGGAAAAAGCCGAATTGGTCACGATGGTGATGAATGATCACGGCTATGGCGTGATCCGTCACATCCAGGATGCCTTGGCCGATGGGCGCCTGTTTGGCGATGATATCCTGAACCCGAATCTGGAAGGCCTCGCGGCACTTGCTGGTATGCCCTTCTTTCGCATCAGCAAGGCCGAGGAAGTGACTGAGGTGCTGCAAAAAGCGCTCGCGGTTTCTGGCCCTGCGCTGGTGGAAGTGGATATGAACGCGATTGGGCCTTTCCCGCCCTATGCGCCGTTTAACACCATGGGCAAACACGCCGAACGCGCGGCGCGCTGATGGCGATGATGCAACCGCAGATCATTTCGCATCGGGGTGGTGCCTATCTTTGGCCAGAAAATAGCCTGCTCGCCTTCCGCCAAAGCCTGATGCTGCCCGTCGAGGTTCTGGAATGCGATGTGCACCCCTCCTCTGATGGCGTGCCCATGGTGCATCATGATGCCACGCTGGAACGCATGACGGATCTTGCAGGGCCTTTGGTGGCGCGCAGCGCCGCTGAACTTGGCGCGGCACGGTTTCGCGGTGCGCCTGGGGAAACCATTCCAACACTCGCCGCACTCGCGCGCCTTGTGGCACCAAGCGACAAGCTGCTGCGCGTGGAAGTGAAGGGCGACCGCGACTACAAACCCTATCCTGGCTTCCTGCCGCGCGTGCTTGGCGTGTTGGAAGCGGAAGGCATGCTCACGCGAAGCATCATCATCGCCTTTCATGGTGGTACGGCCGCGGCGGCAGCGCAGGAAAAGCGGCTGGCCGGGGCGATATGGCTGGTGAATAGCCCCATTTTGGCAAGCCTGGGGCCGGATGCCTGCATGGCGGCAGCGCGCGCGCTTGGTGTGATGGGCTGCGAATGTTCCATGGGCGATGTGACGCCCGCCTTCATAGCCGCGGCGCGCAAGGCGGGCCTTACCACCGGTGTCTGGGCGGCCAATCACCGCGCGGAGATTGAAAAGGCGCTCGATCTCGGCATGGATGCCTTCGCCACCGATGATCCACCGCTGGCGATTGAACTCAGAAAGGCGCGCGGTTGATGCGCATTGCCGCGCTTGATTTTGTCGGTGTGAATGTCACGCCCAAGACCAATTGGTGTTTTGTGGTGCTGCGCTTGGAAGATGGCCGCAGCGGCATCGGCGAAATCACGCTTTCGGATCATGAGGCTTTGCTGGCTGCAGAAGTGGCGCGCATATCGGCTGCTCTGAAAGGCCAGGATGCCAGCGCACGCAATCGCCTCGCGCGATTACTGCCGCATGCGCCGGCGGGCTTGGTCGCGCATGCTGTGATTTCTGGGTTGGAACAGGCACTTTGGGATGTGGCGGGGCAGGAAGCAGCCCGGCCCATTCACGCCATGCTCGGCGGCGCCTTGCGCGATGCTGTGCCGCTTTATGCCAATATCAATCGCGGAGCATCACCGCGCACCCCCGCAGGTTTTGCCGATGCCGCCAGGCGCGCGGTGGCGGCCGGCTTTCGCGCCGTGAAACTCGCCCCTTTTGAGCCCATGGTTTGGGAAGATGCTGCAAACCCCGCGCAGCGCGCGGCCTATGCGGAAGGCTTGGCGCGCATTGCCGCCGTGCGCGATGCGGTGGGTAGCGCGATTGATGTGATGGTGGATGCGCATTGGCGCTTTTCGCCTGGTG
>Ga0315900_10005169_pt1 | contig 18016 bp, 17 predicted proteins | sample LakEriMetagenome_FD_203521 | JGI IMG/M metagenome (GOLD analysis project Ga0315900, IMG submission 203521) | Freshwater fungal communities from buoy surface, Lake Erie, Ohio, United States - Buoy 12 MA114 | ecosystem: Environmental > Aquatic > Freshwater > Lake > Lake biofilm | place: USA: Lake... | reverse complement strand
GTCGTCAGGCGCAGGCTGGTGCCCTCGGCGATGACATCCACGATCTTGGGCTGGCCGCCGACCTCCGCCACGCGCCAGTCGAGCCCGAAGGCCGGGCTGCCCGGACGCTCGACCACCGTGTTCACCAGCACGTCCTCCTCGGTGCGCGACTGGCTGCGCCCGAGCGTGAAGCGCACGCCCTGGTATTCGCCGAAGCGCGCGGAGAGGTTGCGGATCAGCACCTCCTCGAACAGCTTGAGGTATTCGGCCTGCTGCTCGGGGCTGGCGGTGCGCCACCAGCGGCCGAGGATGAAGCGGCCCACCCCTTCCACATCCACGGCGCGGCGCAGGATCACGGCGACGCGCGCGCGGCGGTCCGGCACGGAATTGGTGCCGCCATTGATCGCGGCGACCAGCTCCTCGCCGGTGGTCTGGATGAAGGCGGCGGCGCGACCGATATCGATCTGCTGCGCCAGGACGGGCCGGGCGGCGAGCAGGCCGAGGCCGGCCAGCAGCGCGGCGCGGCGCGGAAGAACGTTCATGCGCGAAATCCTCGAAGGCGCGGGGAAACGAAGGAGCGACTCAGCGGGGCGGCCCCTGAATGCCGGTGCCGGCACCGAAGCCGGTGCCGCGCGCCGCGGTCGGCGCGTTGTCGCGATTGGCGATCTCCGCCGCCCGGCGCTGGCGATAGGCGCTGCGCAGGGTGGCGTAGGGGTCGAGTGATTCGCGCTTCACCGCGTCCAGCGTCTCGATCAGGCTCTCGCGCGTGTCGAGCGCCGTGGCGGCCGTGCGCGTGATGCTGAAGACCTGCACCGCATCGCCGCCGATCCAGGTGAAGGGGTCCACCGCCACGCCGGCGCCGGCACCTGCCAGGTCGCGCGGATTGCTCGGGCCGAGCACGGGGATGAACAGGTAGGGCCCCTCCTGTGCGCCCCAGACGGCGAAGGTCTGGCCGAAATCCTCGGTATGGCCGAGCAGCCCCCAATTGGTCGCAGCGTCGAAGATGCCGCCGATGCCCACCGTGGTGTTGACCACGAAGCGCCCGGCGGTGGCGGCCGCGCGGGTGGTCTCGCCCTGCAGCAGGTCGTTCACCAGGATCACGGGCGTGCGCAGATTGCCCAGGATGTTGCGGATGGCGGTGCGCGCCTCGGGCGGCAGGAAGATGCGATAGGCCTCGGCCGCGGGGCGCAGCACCAGCACGTCGATCCCCTCATTCACGGCATACATGCCGCGGTTCAGGGGCTCGAGCGGGTCGTTATTGGCGCGGAACTCGGCCACGGCCTCAGCGTCGGTCGGGTCGGGCCGGGCCGCGCAGTTCGCCAGGCCCAGCAGGGCAAGGCCTGCGAGCAGAAGGGGTATCGCCCGGCGGCGCGGCGGCTCTGTCTTGAGCGAAATCGAAGGCAAGATGGTCTCCAGGCGCCGAAAGGCAGCAAGCGGCCACGGGACTTCCGGGGACGCCGAAGCCTCCTTATATGCCAAGCACACGCGAGGCGGAACGCCGAAGCGTGCCGGTCACATATTGATGCAGAAGGTCGCGCCGCCACCCGCGGGGCCGCGTGGCAAAGTGGAGAGCCTTGACCATGGACATCGCCAACCCCGGCACGCTGAGCCGCTGGATGACCGGCCCGCGCGTGGCCAGCCTGCCACAGCCAACCGAACTGCCGGCGCCGCAGATGTCCTTCGAGTTCTTCCCCCCCAAGACCGAGGCGCTGGAGCAGACCCTCTGGGCTTCGATCCGCCGGCTGGAGCCCCTCGCGCCGCGCTTCGTCTCGGTCACCTATGGCGCGGGCGGCACCACGCGTACCCGAACGCATGAGACCGTCGCCCGCCTGGCCAAGGAGACCTCCCTGACCCCAGCCGCGCATCTGACCTGCGTGGGTGCGACGCGCGAGGAAGTGGATGAGGTGGCGCGCGAATACCTCGCCGCCGGGGTGCGCCACATCGTCGCACTCCGCGGCGACCCGCCGGCCGGTGCCAGCCAGTACACGCCCCATCCGGGCGGCTACGCCCAGGCCGAGGATCTGGTGCGCGGCCTGCGCCGGATCGGCGATTTCGACATCTCCGTCGGCGCCTATCCCGAGACGCACCCGGCGGCGCTGAATGCCGATTCCGACCTCGACTTCCTCAAGCGGAAGATCGATGCCGGGGCGACGCGCGCCATCACCCAGTATTTCTTCGACACCGACGTCTATCTGCGCTTCCTCGAGCGCTGCCATGCCGCCGGCATCACCGTGCCGATCGTCCCCGGCATCCTGCCCGTGTCGAATTTCGGGCAGGTGCGGAAGTTCTCCGCCATGTGCGGCGCCTCGGTCCCGGCCTGGATGGGGCGGCTGTTCGAGGGCCTCGATGAGGACCCCGAGACCCGCAAGATGGTCGCCGCCACCGTCGCGGCCGAGCAGGTGCGCCTGCTGCAGGCCAATGGCGTGGACGAGTTCCACTTCTACACGCTCAACCGCGCCGACCTGACCTACGCGATCGCGCACATCCTCGGGGCACGGCCCCAGGCGGCGTAAGGCCTACTGCCTCACGCCGAGGATCTTCTCGGCCAGGAAGATCGCGCCGGCCAGGGTGCCGGCGAAGATCAGCAGGTGGTTACGGATCGCATCCTTGCGATAGACCATCGCCGGCGGCGGCGGCGGCGTGGCGGAGGCCACCAGCGCATCCAGCCCACGCGGCTCGCGCGCCGGGGCGCCCCCCTGCGCGGCGGCCTTCGCGGCCTCCAGCGCGGCTTCGGTCTCGGCCGGCGTCAGGCAGGGGCCGAGATAGGTGAAGCGGCGCGCGGCCTCCTCCGGCCCCACCGTGCTGCCATCCCAGACCATCCATTGCCGCAGCGCGCCGTTCCAGCCGATCGGCAGCGCCGTGCGGCCGGCATCCTCGACGCGCGCCACCCAATGCCAGGGGCGGGAATCGGCGGGTTCGCCGGGATGGGCGGTGTTGGGCCAGGCCATGCGTCTTCCTCGATTCTTGGTAGGTGCAGCCTAAACCGCGCCCAGGCGCTACGTCACGCCACGCGCGCGCAGCCAGACGTAGATGGGCCGCAACAGGAAAGGCGAAAGGAAGAGCGGAAACTGGCACAGCGCGAAATACAGCAGGATGCGGCTGTCGGTCGCCGCCGGCAGCACCGCCAGATACAGCGCCATGTTGCGATTGCCCGACAGAAGCCCCGCCGAGAGCGCCACCCGCGCCCCTGCCACGCGGATGAAGGCCAGCGCCGTTAGCAGGTTGAGCCCGAAATTGCCCGCGAAGGCCAGGGCGATGCCACCGGCCACCCATAGGGGCGCCGCGATGATCTCGGCCTGCAGCCCATCCATCACGCCAAAGCCATAGAGCACCACCAGGAGCACTACCGCCCCATCGACGCTGCGCCCGTAGCGCTCCAGGCGCTGCGGCCCTGCCAGGCGCCGGATGACCAGCGAGATCACCAGCGGCAGCCCCACCACCAGCGCGAGGCGCCCCATCAGCCCCTCGAGCGAGATCGCCAGATCGATGCCCATCAGCCCGAGTGCGAGCGGCGGCGCAGTGAAGGGCACGAGCAGCGTGGAGAGCACCGCCACCACCAGCGCGATCTCGCCATCCAGCCCCACCATGCGCGCGAAGGCGGGGGAGGAGGTGGCGGCACAACCCGTCGCCATGATGACCAGCGCCGCACCCAGCGCGCCCTCAAGCCCGGTGACCCAGACGATGGCGAAGACGATCAGCGGGCAGGCGAACAGCACCCAGCCCAGCAACGCCGCCACCAGCAAGGGCCGCCGCAGATAGGAGACCACCTGGCCGAAGTCGACGCGCAACAGCACCAGCGTCATCAGGCAGGCGACCACGGGGGTGACCACGTCGCGCGTCGCGGCGGCGAGCGGGGGGATCAGCACGCCCGCGAAGACGCCAAAGCCCAGCAGCGCGCCGCCGCGCCGGGCCGACCATTCGAGAAAGGCGATGGGGAAACCCAGGATACAGGCGCCGGCGGTTGGAGTTGTTCGGTCTGTGTTCTATATCCGCGAGGTGCCCCATCGTCACCTCCCCCTGTTGATTCTCGCCGCCCTGCTGGGCGCCACGCCGGCCTTCGCGGCCTGCACCGCCCCCGCCGCGCCGGAGGTGAATTGGCGGCGCTGCCTGCTCGATGGGCGGGACCTCACGGGCGTTGATCTCACACGCGGGCATCTGCGCGATGCCTCCTTCCAGCGCGCGCGGCTGGGCCAGGCGGTGATGATCGGCGCGGATGCGACCGATGCGCGCTTCCTCTCCGCCGACCTCACCGGCGCCGACATGACGGATGCCAATCTGCGCGAGACCGACTTCACCCGCGCCACACTGCGCGAGGCACGGCTGATCCGCGCCGATCTGCGCCGCGCGCGGCTGTTCCGCGCCGACCTGACAGGCGCGGACCTAACCGGCGCCGACCTCACCGGTGCGGATTTCAACGGCGCGATCCTCGATGGCGTGCGCTGGACGGATGGCGAGCGCATCTGCGCCGCGGGCAGCGTGGGCACCTGCCAATGACGACGCCGAGCTACATCGAGAAGCTGAACCCCGAGCAGCGCGCCGCGGTCGAGACACTCGACGGCCCGCTGCTGGTGCTCGCGGGCGCGGGCACGGGCAAGACCCGCGTGCTGACCACGCGCTTCGCGCATCTGCTGATGACCGGGCGTGCGAAGCCATGGGAGGTGCTGGCCGTCACCTTCACCAACAAGGCGGCGAAGGAGATGCGCGAACGTGTCTCCGCCATCATCGGCCGGCCCGCCGATGGGCTGTGGCTCGGCACCTTCCACGCGTTGTGCGCGCGCATGCTGCGCCGGCATGCGGAGGTCGTCGGGCTGAAGAGCAACTTCACCATCCTCGACACGGACGACCAGCTGCGCCTGCTGAAGCAGTTGATGGAGGCCGCGCGCATCGACATGAAGCGCTGGCCCGCGCCGGGGCTGATGGCGGTGATCCAGCGATGGAAGGATCGCGGCCTGACGCCGCCGCGCGTGACGCCCGCCGAGGACAGCGATTTCACGAATGGCCGCGCCATCGAGCTCTACACGGCCTATCAGGCGCGCCTGGTCGAGTTGAACGCCGCCGATTTCGGCGACCTGCTGCTGCACATGACGGAAATCCTGCGCTCGCGCCCCGACATCCTGGCCGACTACCACCGCAGCTTCCGCTACATCCTGGTGGACGAGTACCAGGACACGAACCTGGTGCAGTACCTGTGGCTGCGCCTGCTCGCCCAGCATGAGGATCCGACTCGCAGAAACATCTGCTGCGTCGGCGATGACGACCAGTCGATCTATTCCTGGCGCGGCGCGGAGATCGAGAACATCCTGCGCTTCGAGAAGGATTTTGTCGGCGCGCGCATCGTCCGCCTTGAGAGCAACTATCGCTCCACCGCGCCGATCCTCGCCGCCGCCTCGGGCCTCATCGCGCGCAACACCGGTCGGCTCGGCAAGACGCTGCGCTCGGGGCGCAACGACGCCTCGGGTGAGCGCGTGCGCGTCGTCTCGCTCTGGGACAGCGAGGAAGAAGCCCGCATGATCGGCGACCGGATCGAATCCGCGCGCCGCGACGGCCATCCGCTCAGCGAGATCGCGATCCTGGTGCGCGCCGGCTTCCAGACGCGCAGCTTTGAGGAACGCCTCACCACGCTCGGCCTGCCCTATCGCATCGTCGGCGGGCTGAAATTCTACGAGCGCGCGGAAATCCGCGACGCCATGGCCTATCTGCGCGTGCTGCACCAGCCGGCCGATGACCTCGCCTTCGAGCGCATCGTGAACACGCCCAAGCGCGGACTTGGCGAGAGCGGCATGGCACTGATCCACGCCGCCGCGCGCGCCGCGCGCATCCCGCTTGCGCTGGCCGCCGAAGAAATCGCGGCCGGCGAGACGCTCAAGCCCAAGCCCCGCGGCGCGCTGCGCGAGCTGATGCGCGGCTTCGCCAATTGGCGCAAGGTGAACGAGACGGATGGCCATGTCGTCGCCGCCGCGACCATGCTCGATGAGAGCGGCTATACCGAGATGTGGAAGCAGGACCGCAGCCCCGAGGCGCCCGGCCGGCTCGACAACCTCAAGGAATTGCTGCGCGCGATGGGTGACTACCCGAACCTCGCCGGCTTCCTCGACCATGTCGCGCTGGTGATGGAGACGGATGAGAATGCCGAGCATGAGCGCGTGCAGATCATGACGCTGCACGGCGCGAAGGGCCTGGAATTCGACATGGTGTTCCTGCCGGGCTGGGAGGAAGGGCTGTTCCCCTCGCAGCGCAGCCTCGATGAGGGCGGCGACAAGTCGCTCGAGGAGGAACGGCGCCTCGCCTATGTCGGCATCACCCGCGCGCGCAAGACGGCCACGATCAGCCACGCGGCGAACCGGCGCATCTACGGCAACTGGACCAGTTCGCTGCCGTCGCGCTTCCTCGATGAATTGCCGGAAGACGCCATCACCCGCGAAGGCGCCGCCGGCATTCGCGCGCAGCGCATGGCGGACACGCCGAGTGTCTTTTCGGGCCAGCAGAGCCTGCTCGCGCGCCGCCCGAGGGTGATCGAGGCCGCGGCCTGGGAAGTCCCCGCACGCCCGGCGCGCGAGGGTGCGATCGGCAAGGGCGACCGTGTCTTCCACCAGAAATTCGGCGATGGCACGGTGATCGGCGTGGTTGATGACCGGCTCGACATCCGCTTCGACCATGCCGGGGAGAAGCGCGTGCTGGACCGCTTCGTGGAGAAGACGCGCTGATGGCTCGTGATACCTACAGCGGCCCGCGCGCGCGCCGCGCCGATCCGCTGGAAACCCTCTGGGTCGAGGGCCTGCCCGAGGACGCCGTGCCGAGCTTCGAGGCCGCCTTCCTCACCGCCTGCACCTCCGTCGCGCTCTTCCTCGACGAGCCCAGCGATACCTGGCGGATCGAGGGCGTGCGCCCGCAAGGCAGCGATGACGACAGTTTCACGGGTGCCCTCGCCCTGGCCGCGCTGGTTACCGGCCTCGCGCCCCCGGTGCTGCATGCCGAGCCGGTCGAGGCCGAGGGCTGGCTCGCGCGCACCGTGCAGGCCTTCGGCGAATTTCCCATCGGCGATGACGTGCTGATCCGCCCCACCCATCTGCCCGCGCGCCGCGTGCATGGGCGGACCGTGCTCACGCTCGATGCCGGCATCGCCTTCGGCTCGGGCGAGCATGCCTCGACGCGCGGCTGCCTGATCGCCTTCGCGCGCGCGGCGAAGGACCGGCGGCCGAAGCGCCGGCTGCTCGACCTCGGCACCGGCTCGGGCATCCTCGCCATGGCGGCGGCGAAGCGGCTCAGGCGCCCCGTGCTCGCCACCGACATCGAGCCCTGGAGCGTGCGCGTGGCCGCCACCAACGCCACGCTGAACGGCGTGGGAAGGCTGATCCGCGCACGCTTGGCCGATGGCTGGTCAGCGCGCGCGGTGCGCAATGGCCGGCCCTATGATCTGGTCTTCGCCAACATCCTGGCCCGCCCGCTCTGCCGCATGGCGCGCGACATGGCCATCGGCCTCGCCCCCGGCGGCACCGCGATCCTGGCCGGGCTGCTCGGGCGGCAGGCGAACATGGTGCTGGCAGCGCATCGGCGGCAGGGCATGGTGCTGGAACGCAAATTGCCGCAGGGCGACTGGGCCACGCTGGTGCTGCGCCGGCGCTGAAACGGCGCGGGTTCCGGCCCGCCCGCCCCTGCGCTATCGTCGTCCCGCTTGGGCGCGGCAAGGGAACCCGCATGGCGCAGCCGGCTGAGGTCGAGGCGACGAGGAACGGCCCGCGCTGGCTCGCCGCCAGCCTGGGTGGCTTCGCTTTGATCGCGCTGGGCCTGTTCGGCGCCACCACCTGGATCGACCGCGCAACCACCCTCGAGAAGGGCTGGATCGAGGCCGAGAACACCGCCGCCCTCCTTGCCGCACATGCCGAGCGCGCGCTGCGCGTGGCCGAGATCAGCACAGGGCGCGTCGCCGCCATGGTGGAGGCCATCGGCTTCCATGATTCGCGCGCCCACTCCATCCTCGCCCGGCTGGCGGCCGAGGCGCCGGAGATCAACGCGCTCGAGTTGCTCGACGTCTCGGGCCGCGTGCTGGCCAGCAGCCTCCCCCAACGTGCGGTGGAGGACGACCCGCCGAGCGAGGCGCTGATGGCGCTGCAGTCCGGCGCCAAGTCGCACATCTCGGCACTGGGCTTCGAGCGGCCGGGCGAGCTGCGCGGCTTCACCTGGAGCCGCGCGCTGCGCGAGGAGGGTGTCCTGGTCGGTCTGGCCGAGGCGACGCTGCATGCCGAGTTCTTCGGCGGCGCGGCCACGGATCTGCGGCTTGGCCCTGATGCACGGCTGTCGCTGCTGCGCGACGATGGCGCGCTGGTGCTGCGTTGGCCACCCGAGGGCAGCGCCACCGCCGAAGGCCCCCGCCCGCGCCCCGCTGGACGGCAGCTGGAGAGCGGCGCGGATGGCATCACCCGCCTCGTCGCCTGGCATGGCGCGCCGGGGATGCCGGTGACGGCGGTGGCGGGGCTTTCGCGCAGCCATGTGCTTGCGCCCTATCGCGAGCGCCTGTTCCGCAACGGCATCGTCTTCGGCCTCTCCGCCGCCCTCGCCGGCGTGGTGGGCGCGGCCGCCATCGCCTCCGCCCGCCGGGCCGAGGCCGCGCGCCGCGCCGCGGAGGAACGCCGCCGCGCCCTGCTGCTCGCCCAGGCTGGACAGGAAGAGCTGCTGGGCTCGGTGCGCGAGAGCGAGGCAAGGCTGCGCCTGGCCGAGCAGGCCGGCGGCGTGGGGCTGTGGGATTGGGATCTGCGCGACGGCCAGCTCGCCCTGTTCGGGGAGGTCTTCGCCGAATGGGGGCTGGGCAGCGCGCGGCGCATGTCCGCGGCCCTGGTGATGCGCGGCGTGCTGCCCGAGGACCGCCCCGAGCTGGCCGCCGCCCTGGCCGCCGCGGTGCGGGGCGAGGCGCCGCTTGATGTCGAGTTCCGCCTCGCCGGGCTGGGGCGCCTTGGGCCCGGCCGGCCGCGCTGGATCGCGCTGCGCGCCGAGCTGCGCCGCGACGGCATGGGCCAGCCGCGCCGGCTGCTGGGCACCGCGCTCGACATCACCACGCAGCGCGAGCAGGCAGCCGCGCTGGTCGAAGCCAATGCCATGCTCGAACGCCGCGTCGCCGAGCGCACCGGCGCGCTGGCCGAGGCCAATGCCCGGCTGCGCGAGGGCGAGGCGCGCTTCCGCGGCATCTTCGACGCGACCTTCCAGATCATCGCCCTGCTCTCCCCGGACGGCACGGTGCTGGAGGCCAATGCCGCGCTGCGCGAACCCGCCCCCACCACCGAGCCCTCGCAGGGCGTGGTGCCGGTGCTCGGCCAGCCCTATTGGGATGCGCCCTGCTGGCCGCCCGATGGCTCGGCCACCGCAGCGCTGCGTGCCGCCGTGGCCCAGGCCGCCGAGGGCCGCTTCGTGCGGCGCGAATTGCTGCTGCCCGGCGCCGAGGGCCAGGTGCGCGCCATCGACGTCTCCGTGAAGCCGTTGCGCGACGAGGATGGCATCGTCTCGTTGCTGGTGGCGGAGGGGCGCGACGTCTCGGCGCTGAAGGCGGCGCAGGCGCAGCTGCTGGAAGCGCAGAAGATGGACACGCTCGGCCAGCTCACTGGCGGCGTGGCGCATGACTTCAACAATCTGCTGATGGCGGTGCTGGGCAACCTCGCCCTCGCCCGCCGCCGGCTCGGCCTCGGCGCGGCGGCGGAGGTGACACGCCACCTCGATGCCGCGGTGCTGGGCGCGGAGCGCGGCGCGCAGCTGACGCAGCGCCTGCTGGCCTTCGCGCGGCGGCAGGATCTGCGCCCGGCCTCGGTAGACCTCGAGGCGCTGCTCGCCGGCATGTCGGACCTGCTGCGTCGTTCCGCCGGGCCGCTCGCGTCCGTGTCGGTCGAGGCCGCGCCGTGCCTGCCGCCGGCGCTGGTGGATGCGCATGCGCTCGAACTCGCGCTCATGAACCTCGCGGTGAATGCGCGCGACGCGATGCCGGAGGGCGGGCGGCTGCTGATCCGCCTCGATGCGGTGGAGGTCGTGGCCCGCGGCCAGCCGGCGCCGCCGCTGCGGGCCGCGATCCAGCCCGCCATCCAGCCGGCGATCCAGCCACCGGGGAACCTCGCCCCCGGGCGCTATCTGCGCATCAAGGTCGCCGACACCGGCCAGGGCATGGAGCCCGCCACGCTGGCCCGCGCGGTCGAGCCCTTCTTCACCACCAAGGGGCCAGGCCAGGGGACGGGGCTTGGCCTGTCGATGGTGCATGGGCTCGCGCATCAATCGGGCGGCGCGCTCACGCTCGATTCCGCACCGGGGGCGGGCACGCTGGCGGTGCTCTGGCTGCCGGTCTCCGACCGCCCGCCGGTCAGCCTGCGCACGAGCATCGAGGCCGAGCCCAGCGGCGGCAGCGGCGCGGTGCTGGTGGTGGATGACGAGCCGCTGGTGCTGGAGAGCACGGCCGCGATGCTCGAGGCACTGGGCTACATGCCCGTCACCGCGAGCTCGGGCTTGGCGGCGCTGGCCGAGGTGGAGCTGCGCGCCGATCTGGTGGCGGTGGTGACGGACTACGCCATGCCCGGCATGACCGGGGCGAGCCTGGCCGAGCGCATCGCCATCCGCCGGCCGGGCCTGCCGGTGGTCATTGCCTCGGGCCAGCCGGCGGGGCCGGAGGAGAGCCCCTTCGGCCGGCTCGGCAAGCCCTATTCCCTGGCGCAGCTGGCCGCGGCGCTGCAGGGGGCGGCGGCACGGCAGGCGGCGGAGTAGCACGCGGTTGCGCCGATGCGGTGCGCGGGGGCATGCTGCGCCGCAACAACGGGGGCCTCACCATGATCCTGCTTTTCCTCGCAGCCCTGCTCTGGGTGGGCGTGCATGTCGGCATCTCGGGCACCGCGCTGCGCGGGCGCTTCGTGGCGGCGCTGGGCGAGAGGCGGTTCACGCTGGTCTTCTCGATCCTCTCGGTGGTGTCGATCACCCTGCTGGTGCTGGCCTGGCGCAATGCCGAGACGACCCATCTGTGGAGCGCGCCGGGCTGGCTGCGCTGGATCCTGGCCTTCGCCATGCTGCCGGTCTTCGTGCTGTTCATGGCGAGCCACAAGCGCAACCCGACCGCGGTGGGTGCGAAGGGCCTGGGCGAGGAGCCGCGCGGCATCCAGCGCATCACGCGCCACCCGATGCTGTGTTCCTTCGCCGGTTGGGCGCTGATCCATGTGATCGGCAATGGCGACACGGCGGCGCTGGTCTTCTTCGGCGCCTTCCTGGTGACGGCGCTGGCGGGCATGCCCTCGATCGACGCCAAGCTCGCCGCCCGGCACCCCGAGGCCTGGGCCGACTTCGCGGCGCGCACCTCCATCCTGCCCTTCGGCGCCATCCTGGCGGGGCGCAACCGGCTGGTGCTCAGCGAGATCGGCTGGATGCCGCCGGTGGTGGGCCTGGTGCTCTGGGCGGCGCTGCTGCATTTCCACCGCAGCGTCTTCGGCATGCCGGCATTGTTGATGTAGGTGCGGCCTTGCCGCCTTTGGCGCGGCAGGCCACACCTCACGACTGCGTGACCATGGGAATCGACCGCGATGCAGGAAGCCCTCACCGCCGCTGACCAGGATGAGAGCCCGCGCGCGCGCCTCGCGCGGCTGATCCTCTCGCCGCTGTTCCAGCATGTCGTGACCGGGCTGATCCTGCTGAACGCGGTGACGCTCGGGCTCGAGACCTCGGATTCCATCATGGCCGAGTGGGGCGGGCTGCTGCATGGCGTGGATCGCGGGCTGCTGTGGATCTTCACCGCCGAGCTCGCCCTGCGCATCTACGCCTTCCGCAGCCGCTTCTTCCGCGACCCCTGGGGCATCTTCGACCTGCTCGTGGTCGGCATCGCCTGGGTCCCGGCCTCGGGCCCGCTGTCGGTGCTGCGCGCGCTGCGCGTCTTGCGCGTGCTGCGGCTGATCAGCGTGGTGCCCTCGCTGCGCAACGTGGTCGAGGCGATGCTCGCCGCGCTGCCGGGCATGGGCAGTATCGTGCTGCTGATGCTGCTGATCTTCTACGTCTTCTCGGTGATGTCGGTGAAGCTGTTCGGCGAGGTGATGCCCGAGCAGTTCGGCGATCTCGGCGCCGCGCTGTTCACGCTGTTCCAGCTGATGGCGATGGATGATTTCGGCAATCTGGTGCGCGAAGCGATGGGCCACCAGCCGCTGGCCTGGCTGTTCTTCATCCCCTTCTCGGTCATCGCCACCTTCGTGGTGCTGAACCTGTTCATCGGCGTCATCGTCGAGAGCATCCAGACCCTGCGCGAGGCCCGCACCAGCGCCGATGCCTCGGCTGCGCAGGCGGCGACGGATGCGGCGCGCAGCGAGGCGCATCTGGACAGCCAGGCGCTGATGGCGGAGATCCGCGCCCTGCGCCAGGAAATCGCCGAACTCCGCGCCCTGCGCTGAGCATCGGGGCGTTGACCATCATGGCGACGCGGCGGTAGCACCGCAGCGAGCCGCATCGGATACGCAGACCATGCCCCACCCCGCCCGCCGCCCCGTGATGCTCGCCATCCTCGATGGCTGGGGCTGGAGGGAAGAGGTCGCCGACAACGCCGTGCGGCAGGCGCGCACGCCCAACTTCACCGCGCTGTGGGACAGCTGCCCGCGCGCCTTCCTGCGCACCTGCGGCCATGATGTCGGACTGCCCGCGGGGCAAATGGGCAATTCCGAGGTCGGGCACCTCAATATCGGCGCCGGGCGCGTGGTGATGCAGGATCTGGTGCGGATCGACGCCGCCTGCGCCGATGGCAGCCTCGCCCACCTCCCGGGGCTGACCGCGCTGTTCGACAAGCTGCGCGCGAGCGGCGGCGCGCTGCACCTGGCTGGGCTGCTCTCGCCCGGCGGCGTGCACAGCCACCAGGACCACGCTGTGGCGCTGGCCCGTGCCGCAACCGCCGCCGGCCTCACCGTCTGGGTGCATGCCTGGACCGATGGGCGCGACACTGCCCCCGTTGCGGCGCGCGAATTCCTCCGCCGTTTCGAGGCCGAATTGCCCGCGGGGGCGCGCATCGCCACGGTCTGCGGTCGCTACTACGCCATGGACCGCGACAACCGGTGGGAGCGCGTGCAGCGCGCCTATGACGTGATGGTCTCGGCCACCGGCGCGCGCTTCGGCAGCGCCGACGACGCCGTGGCGGCGGGCCATGCGGCGGGGCAGACGGATGAGTTCATCGGCGCCGCCGCCATTGACGGCTATGGCGGGATGCGCCACGGCGACGGCCTGCTCTGCTTCAACTTCCGCGCCGATCGCGCGCGCCAGATCATGACCGCGCTGCTCGACCCCGCCTTCCAGGGCTTCGCGGCCGACCCCACCATCCGTTTCGCGGGCGCGGCCTCGCTCACCGAATACAGCGCCGCCCTCGCCCCCTTCCTGCCCGCGCTCTTCGCCCCGCAATCGATGGAGGACATCCTCGGTGCCGTAGTCAGCGCCGCCGGCCTGACGCAACTGCGCATGGCGGAGACCGAGAAATACCCGCACGTCACCTACTTCCTGAATGGTGGGGAGGAGACGCCCTTCCCCGGCGAGGACCGAATCATGGTCCCCTCCCCCAAAGTCGCGACCTATGACCTGCAGCCCGAGATGTCCGCCCCCGAACTGGCCGAAAAGGCGGTGGCGGCGATCGCCGCGGGGCGGCATGATCTGATCGTGCTGAACTTCGCCAATGCCGACATGGTCGGCCACACCGGCTCCCTGCCCGCCGCCATCAAGGCCTGCGAGGCGGTTGATACGGGCCTGGGGCGTATCGCTGCGGCGATCCGTGCCGCCGGCGGCTGCCTGCTGGTCACCGCCGACCACGGCAATGCCGAGATGATGCGCGACCCCGTCACTGGCGGTGCGCATACCGCGCACACCACCAATGTCGTGCCCGTCTTCCTGATGGGCGGGCCGGAGGGCGCCAGCCTCGCAGAGGGACGGCTTGCGGATCTCGCGCCCACGCTCCTTACCCTGTTGGGCCTGGCACAGCCCGCGGCCATGACAGGCAGCTCGCTGCTGCGGAGGGCCTGAACCATGCGCCGTCTTCTCCTCGCCACGCTGCTGCCGCTCGCGGCCTGCGCCCCGGACTATTCGGCCGTGCGGGACTGGTCGCGCACCGCGGCGACCATCGCCGAATACCCGGCCCTGCCGGCCGCCGCCGCGGCCCAGCCCGCGCGCCTGACCGGCCTGGGCGTAACACCTGCCTCCGACCCGGCCCGCGCCGCGCGGGTCGAAGCGTTGGTGGCGACGCAGGAGGCCGCGCGCACCTGGCTCGCCCTGTTGGCCTTCATGGCCGATGACGGGCTGCTGACCCAGCGCGGCAACCCGATGGGCGGCACCGCCGCGCGCATCGAACCCGCCGACGCCCAGGGCGCGGCCGCGGTCCGGGCGCTGGGCGACCACATGGCGCGCGCTGCCTTCGCCCGCTACCGCGCGCCGCAGCTCGCCTATGCCATCGATGAATCGCAGGAGGCCTTCCGCGGCACGCTGGCGGCCATGGTGCGGCTGGTCACGGCGCTGGAAGGCGATGCGGCGGCCGAGCGGGCCGCGCTGGCCGCGCGCTTCAATGCGCTCGAGGCCTCGCTGCGCGACCCGGTGGCGCGCGCCCTGCTGGCCGAGACCCGTGCGGCCCGGGAGGCCGATCTCGCCCGCCGTGCGACCCTGACGGCGACCTACCTCGCGACGCTGGAGCGGATGCAGGAGGGCCATGCGGTGCTGGTCAGCCGCGTGAACCATCTCTCCCAGGCGGAGACGGCGCGGCTGGTCCGCGCGCAGGAAGCCGCGCTGCGCCGCGCGGCCGCCGCGTTGCCGGGCCTGGCCCTCTAGCTTTTCAGCCGATCAGGTCGAAATCCGCGAGGCTGAGGGCCGGCCCGCCGACAAGGCGCGCGAAGGGCGTGGCCGCACCGCTGCCGCCGCCATCGGCGTCATACATCAGAGCGTGGCCGTAATTGGCGTCGTAGAGGATCACCGGCCCCGCGCCGCTGGCCACGGCGCCCGTCTGCAGAACCGCGCCGGATGCGACCGCCAGCACGATGCGGTCCAGGCCCGCCTCGAAGCCCATGATGCGGTCGATGGCATCGCCGGTCGCGAGGCGGAAGACGAAGCGGTCGGCCGCGCCATCGGCGGTGGTGATCAGCAGATCGGCGCCTTCGCCGCCCTCGTAACGGTCGGCCCCCTCGCCGCCATTCAGCCGGTCAGCGCCCTCGCCGCCCTCCATCGAATCATTGCCGGAACCGCCCTGCAGCGTGTCGTTGCCACCGCCGCCCGCGAGCAGGTCATCGCCCGCATCGCCGCGCAGCAGATCCGCGCCGAGGAGGCCATCGAGATCCGTCCCCAGCGTGCCACCGAGCAGCGTGTCATTGCCGAGCCCGCCCCAGAGCACATCGCCGCCGGCCCCGCCGACCATTGAGTCGGCCCCGGCATCGCCGAACAGCGTGTCGGCGCCGGCCTCGCCCTCCAGCAGGTCGTCGTCATCGCCACCGCGCAGCGTGTCGTTGCCCGCACCACCCAGCAGCGTGTCCGCGCCCGCCTGGCCGCGCAGATCATCGCCATCGGCCTCGCCGAGCAGGCGATCCGCATCGGCGCCACCGAACAGCAGGTCCTGGCCCGCGCCGCCGAGCAGCGTGTCGCGGTCGCCCCCGCCGAACAGCGTGTCGGCGCCGCCGAGGCCGAGGATGTAGTCGTCGCCGTCATTGCCCGTCACGCGGTCGTCGAAGGCGGTGGCAGCGATGGCGTTGTCGATGGCCTGGCCGGCGAAGCGGATGGGCCCGGCGTTGTTCATCCGCAACGTCATCTCGATGGCGTCTTCCCAGGTGGAGAGCTGGTCGGGCGCGAAGCCCTCGACATCGGGCGTGAAATTGCCGGCGACATGCGGCAGGTACTCATGCGTGTAGCTGCCCGCATCGGTCGGGTAGTCGGGCCCGGGGAAGAGCTCGACCTGCGGGGACATGATGTAGCCCCATTGCAGCCAGAGCCGCTCCACCGGATCGGAGCTCTGGACATGCAGCGTGAGGCGCGCGCGCAGCCCGGTGCCTGGCGAGGGCGCGTCAAAGACCTCGAACCCGGCGATGGTCAGGTTGAGTGTGGCCATGGCGTTTCGTTCTCCTGCCGGCACTCTGCGCCGCGCCACCTCGCCGGCGCAAGCGCGCCCGCGGGGGGCGGGGTCGCCGCTACGCTTCCTTGAAGCCGTAGTCGGGGATGCCCTGCTCGTTGCCGCAATACTTGTAGGGCAGGAACTTGCCGGACATGGTGATCTTCACCCAGTCGCCCTTGGGGTTTGCCACGCACTCGAAATCGAAGTCGAAATCGATGGAGGACATGATGCCATCCCCGAACTCCTACTCGATCAGCGCCTTCCAGGCCGGGCCGTTGACCATCACCATCTCGTAGAAGCGATAGATCAGCGGATCGGTGGGGGGCATCGGCGTGCCGCGATAGGGCACCTCGTTGAGCATGCGTGCCTCAACGTCGCTGAGGCCGAACAGCGCCTGCGCGCGGGCGGCCAGCGGCTTGACCAGCTTCATCTGGCCGGGCAGCGCGTCAGCGCATCGAGCGCCGAGAAGGGCTCGTCCATCAGCGGGATCTTCGGCTTGATCGCCAGCGCGTGGGCGATGCCCACGCGCTGCTTCATGCCGCCCGAGAGCTGCGCGGGCTAGCGACCCGCCGCATGCGCCAGGCCGACGCGCGTGAGATCCGCGATCCCTTCGATGGAAACGTCCGGTCTTTGCATCATGATTGAGCCCTCAAACGGCGGGCGTTCGGCCGCTCAGCTCTGCGGGCTGCGATCATGGCCATCACTCCGCCCAGGCCGCGGCGCGCGCCAGCAGGCCCAGAAGCCTGTTGAGCAGCATCGGCCAGATCGAGCAGATGAAGATCACGAAGATCGAGCTGATCGCGCTGTCCTTGATGGCGTAGAGCGCCAGCGACATCCACGCCAAGGGGCTCACCGGCCGCAGCACCTGGATGAAGGGGTTCGAAGCCGATGCGGTCCGGCACGCGCTGCACGCGGCCCAGCCCATCGGCGGAGGTGCCGGTCAGCACCTGGTTCACCACCGTCTCGGGCTGGTTGAGGTAGTTCGTGCCACTGATCGCCGCCGCCACCTCGCGCCGGTTCTCGGCGCGCTGCGAATAGGCGGTCGCCTCGACGATCGCGCGCATCAGCGCGGCGAAGGTGTTGGGCATTTCGGTGATCATGCTGCGCGGCACGGCGAAGGCGCAGCAGGTAGTTATGGATCGGGAAATCGAAGGACACGGCGAAGCGGAAGCCCTTCCAGTCGCGCGGGTTGCGCTTCTCGCGATGCTTGGTGGCCAGCGTGATGGCCTGGCCATTCCATTCTCGATCGCCGCGACGGCGAAGGGGATCGGCTGCGCCACGCCCACGCCGAGCGACATCGCGAGCGGCATCGGGCTGAGCATGTGTGCGGCATCGGATTCGCGCGCGATGGCGCGGTCGCGGATCACCGCCCAGCCGGCGGCGCGGATCACCTCCACGTTCAGCCCGTGGCGCTGATAGAAGCCCATCGGGTACGCCATGATGATCGGCGTAGCGCAGGTGATGGGGATGAAGCCGATCTTGAGGTCGCGCTTCTCCGGCGCGCCGGTGCCCCCGGGACCACCCTGGGCCAGGGCCTCCTTCGCGATGTCGAGCGGGAAGACCGAGGCGAGCGCCGCCAGCACAGTCGCGGCGCCGAAGCGCTCCACCAGCGCGCGGCGCGTCGGGCCGTGGCGGAAGGCGGCGCGCAGTACGGCGGATTCGGCGACCTCGGCCATCGGGGTGGCATGGCGTTCTCCCGGCAACGAGGTTGGCGCCGGCTTAGCAAACCCCGCGTCACTGCCCAGGAACGCGGCATACGGCCCCACACATCGCCACGCAGGCCTAAATTGCTCGCAAAATAGGCAGACAACCGCCAGCAACTGGCCAAGCGCCGAGTCGCGATGCTACGCCTTTCAGGTGCCCGCCCTTCGCTCGACCCTGCTCGCGCTGCTGCTGCTCCCGGGCCTGGCCGCTGCCCAGGGACAGGCCCCCACGCCCACGCCCACGCCCCGCGCGCTGCGCGAGGCCGAGCGCCAGGCCGAG
>Ga0315900_10005165_pt1 | contig 18028 bp, 9 predicted proteins | sample LakEriMetagenome_FD_203521 | JGI IMG/M metagenome (GOLD analysis project Ga0315900, IMG submission 203521) | Freshwater fungal communities from buoy surface, Lake Erie, Ohio, United States - Buoy 12 MA114 | ecosystem: Environmental > Aquatic > Freshwater > Lake > Lake biofilm | place: USA: Lake... | reverse complement strand
AATGTCGATTGCAAATTCTCGGCCCTGGTCACCGAGGTCCGGGACCCCGAGTGGAACGTCGAGCTGCTCAAACCCTACTGGGATGTCGCCCTGGAGGCCTTTAGTCCCGATCGGCTCATGTTCGGGAGCGACTGGCCGGTCTGTCTGCTCCGCAGTTCGTACGCCGACTGGGTCGCCGCGGTGAGCGTCCTGGCCAAGGATTTAACCCCCCAGCAGCAAGCCAACTTCTGGGGTGGAAATGCGAATCGAGCATACCACTTGGGCCTCTAGCGATTAGACTTTAGCGGTATGAACACCGACCCGATCGCCGAAAACTCGGCGACCAATACCGCTTACCAATCGCTCAGTTTCAGCACCAGTCCCTGGCTGGTTTTAGCATCGGTTTTGGCCTGCGCCATCTGCTTTGCCCTCTCATGGCTTGCGATCCGACGCAGCGGTTACTCCCGAGGGATTATCGGTTTGGAGCTCCTCCGATGCGGAGCGGTCTTGCTGGGCGCAATCCTGCTGAACCAACCCGAGTGGATCCAAGACTTTCGCTCCACCCAAAAACCGACCTTCGCCATCCTCGTCGATCGCTCGCCGAGCATGCAGACCCAAGACGTAGTGATCGACAAGAAAGCCACTTCGCGGCAATCGGCAACCGAAGCGATTTCTAAGCCCGAGTCCTGGAGCGAATTGTCCAAAATAGCCAACGTCGTGATCAGCGATTTCCCCCCCCAAGGCGTTGTCGATGGAACCGATCTTTCGAGTCCCCTTGGCTCTGTCCTGGACAATGCCTCAAACGTCATGGGGGTCTTGGTCGTCTCCGATGGAGATTGGAACGCCGGAGCGCCACCCGTGAGCGTTACTTCCCGATACCGAACTCTCGGAACTCCGATCTTCGCCATGCCCATCGGATCCCCGACGAGACTCCCAGACTTGGAACTCCTGAGCATCGACACCCCAACCTTTGGGATCGTCAAGAAAGGGGTTCGCATTCCCTTTACCATCGAATCGTCTCTGCCCCGCGATGTCGTATCGACCATTGTCATCAATACCTCTGATGGCGAGCGTTTGACCAAAGAGGTTCGTGTGCGCGCCATGTCCCGCACCTCCGATGCAGTCGTCTGGACTCCGAAGACCGAAGGGGACTTTTCGATCAACGTCGAAATCCCCGAACACTCCGAAGAGACAATCACCACGAACAACGCAGCCTCTTCGCCGATCTCGATCCGCCAAGAGAAACTCAAAGTGCTCGTCATCGACTCGCTACCTCGTTGGGAGTACAGGTACCTTAGAAACGCCCTGTCCCGCGATCCAGGTGTCGACGTCTCATGCTTGCTCCTCCATCCAGATCTCGACCGTGTCGGTGGGGGGAGCAAAGACTACATCAAAGAATTCCCAGCAACTCTCGAAGAGCTTTCCAAATACGACGTCGTCTTCCTCGGTGATGTCGGAATCGATAAAGGGCAATTGACCCAAGAGCAATGCCAGATGATCCGTGGCCTCGTCGAATTTCAAGCCAGCGGTTTGGTCTTCATGCCCGGCTCCCAAGGCAGCCAACACAGCTTAGTGGAAACACCCCTCGAACCTCTCATGCCCGTGGTCCTCGATCCGACGAATCCCGACGGAATCGGAACCCGAAACGCCATGCGCATGGAGCTGACCGAAGCCGGACGCAAAAGTCTCCTGACCAAACTCGCCGATACGGCCGAAGACAACGTCGATGTCTGGATGAATCTGCCGGGCTTTCAATGGCACGCGGCCATCGCGCGAGCCAAGGCGGGAGTCGAAGTCTTGGCTGTCCACGAAACGGCGACGGGGGAACAAGGTCGCATGGCCCTTTTGGCAACCAAAACCTTTGGAGCTGGCAAAGTCCTCTTCATGGGCACCGACGGCGTTTGGAGATGGCGTAAAGGGGTTGAGGACAAGTACCACTATCGGTTCTGGAGCCAGGTCGTCCGCTGGATGGCTTACCAACGCAACATGGCCAAAGGCGAATCGATGCGGTTCTATTTTTCTCCCGACACTCCGAGCATCGGACAGACATTGACCCTGCGAGCCAACGTCATGCAGACCAGCGGCGAACCCCTGACCCAGGGAGACGTCACCGCCCGCATCGAATCCCCATCGGGCAAATCGCAATCGATCAAACTCGCAAGCGGTGGTTCCGAAAGCTGGGGATCCTTCGAAGGCCGCTACGAGACCGCCGAACCGGGAACTCACAAAGTCACGCTCCTGTGCAAACAGACTGCCGAGTCGCTCGAGACGAGCTTCTTCGTCCAAGGAGTATCGCGAGAGAGAATAGGACAAGCAGCCCGACCTAAAGTCCTCGACGAGCTTGCGAGGCTTACCGGCGGAAAGTCCCTCTCGCTTCAAGAACCTAATCAATGGATGGACGCCATTCGCATGGCTCCCCAACCACCCTCGACCATCCGACGGATCCCTCTTTGGTCCCACCCGTGGTTGGTCGCACTGATGGTTGCGTTACTGACGGCCTTTTGGATCGGTCGAAAAGCGATCGGATTGATATAAACAATGTCTGACCCCCAGAGCTTCGAAATTTTTCAGAGTGTTGAAATTTTTCATTCCTGGGATCTCTACGACAACATCGTCCGCAACAATTGGATGATGCATCGCCAAATGGCAAGCGTCATTCAAAAGGTCGCTTTGGAAATCACCGGCACCCAGAGCGCGACCCCAAAGCTACGTGTTTTGGATCTGGGGTGCGGCGACGGCGCGATGGCTCGAAACGGCCTGAAAGATTGCCCTGTTGAAAAGTACGTTGGAGTCGATCTTTCGCAAGAAGCCCTCAGGAACCTAGCGGCCAGCCAAGGGCTCGGGTCGAACGTCCAAGTCCTCCACGGTGATATCGCCACGTCCATCGAAGAACTCCCTCCAGAGGCCTTCGACCTAGTCCTGGCAAGTTATTCTCTGCACCATTTTGAGTCGGCTCAGAAAAAATCGATCTTGAACCAGATTCGCAGGCTCCTGAGCACCAACGGAGTGTTCCTCTGGATCGATATCGCAAGGTTGGATCGTGAGGATCGGTCCGGTTTTATCGCTCGAATCGAGCAGGAGATCCAAAGCCGATGGATTCCTATGCCCAGCGAACACCGCCATGACGCGATCGAACACATTCGAAACTATGATTTTCCAGAGCAGGAATCCTGGATGATCGATACTTGGGATTCCAACTCCCGTAACCATCGATCCTCAGGCAATCCGATCGAATACCGCGATGCCTTTTACATCGCCCTGCGATTGGCCGCTGGCTGAGATCCTCTCAGAGTATCACCACCTGCCTAACCACCTACCTAAACAGATACCCCGCCGCTCCTACCGGATGTACCGATGCCAGCGAATACCCTTTCGAAATTGCTTGCCCACACACTAGCCGCCTGGACCCTTTTCGTTCCGCCGTTGGTGCTCGGGACCGACGACCAACCCGATCCGGCCAAAGACAAATCGCCCGGGCATTCGTTCCATGCCGAGGTGTTCAACGAAGGCCCCCGCCAAGCGGCCTACCTGATGCAGGGGATGGGCAACGTCCATTGGAAGATCTCCACCGAGAATCCCATGGCGCAACGATTCTTTGATCAAGGCATCGCGCAGTTGCACGGGTTTTGGTACTTCGAAGCCGAGCGATCGTTTCGCCAAGCCGCCGCGATCGATCCAGACCGCGCGATCCACTACTGGGGCATCGCCCGAGCCAACGTCGAAAATCCCGAACGGTCCGCCGGCTTCATCGAGCAAGCCGTCAAGCGGATCGAGAAATCCAGCCCTCTGGAGCGGCGGCTCATCGAGGCCTGGAGCAGGCGAGTCAAGGACTGGCCTAAGCCACCTGAGGACAAAAAGGACCCTGAAAAAAAGGATGCCGACAAAAAGGACTCGGACAGTAAAGACGCGAAAGATGCTCCGAAGAAGGACCCCAAGGGCAGCAAGAAGAAACCAGCCGTCAGCGATGAGGTTCGCGACAAACGCAAAGAGCGTTTCAAAACCTACGCTCGCGAGCTCGATGAGATCGTGCAAGACTACCCCGAGGAGATCGAACTCAAAGCCATGCTCGTGCTGCAGCTATGGCAAAACCAAAGCCAAGGGCACGATATCCAAAGCTACACGGCCATCGACTCGATGCTCGAGGAAATCTTCCGACGCAACCCGCGCCACCCCGCTCACCATTTCCGAATCCACCTGTGGGATTACCGCAAAGAGAAACTCGCTCTGCGGGCTGCAGCCGAATGCGGACCGAGCGCGCCGGGAATCGCCCACATGTGGCACATGCCTGGCCATACCTATTCACGACTCCATCGCTATGCCGATGCGGCTTGGCAACAGGAAGCCTCAGCGCGCGTCGATCATGCGCACATGATCCGCGATCGGGTCATGCCCGACCAAATCCACAACTATGCCCACAACAACGAGTGGCTGATCCGCAATTGGTTCAACATCGGACGGCCTTCGGCAGCCGTCTCGTTGGCCAAGAACATGATCGAGCTGCCAAGGCACCCGAAATTCAATTCGACCACCGGAAACGGCAGCTCGAACCTCGGTCGACAACGGCTATTGCAGGCGATCCGAACCTACCGACTCTGGCCCCAAGCCGCCGAGTTGGTCGATAGCGTCTATTTGAAAGCGGAAGAAGGAACCTCGCGGGCTGACGAGGTCCAAATGCTGCGAGGAATCGCTGCCTTTGAAACCGGAAATAAACAACAAGCCGAATCGATCCTTCAAGGCATGAAAGAACTGCGACGGAGTCTGCTCATCGAAGTCGAAGCGGCAGAGCCAAGCGGTCAGCCCGCCAAACATCTGCCCCCGAAACTCCTCGAACCTGCCGAAGCTCCCAAAGATGCCTGGGGGGAAGAACGGGATCTCCCCTTTGTCGATCGCGTTACCCAAGACTACGACGAGGAAAAGTCCAAGGATAAAACTCAGGAGCAAATCGATCGGCTCAAGCAGACCCACGATAAAAACTACCGAAGCTATCGACTCGCCGGATACATCAATACGCTCGAAGCGTACGCAGCAGCCAACCGTGGTGATTTTCGAGAAGCCCTCTGGCGCTCGAGCGAAGCCAGAGACACCATCGATCTTTGGCAACGCATCGCTTGGGCCCAAAGCGCAGGTGAACATGCGATCGCAGTTCGCAAAGCCCGAGATGGATTCAACGGCGCTGAAGGTGAGGTCTTGCCCAGTGCCTCGATGGCAATCGTTGCCCATCGGGGCATTGAAGCCAACCCGCAATCCAAGGAGCTAGAAAAGTGGCAGCAGGATCGCAAGCGAGCGCTCGAAAGGTGTGCGAAACTCGCCTGGGCCAGCGAACCGGGTATCCAAGCGATCGATCAAGCCAAGCAGATCTCCGGGACCGTCGCCCCTGAAATCATTTGGGATACCCAAGCTCCGCAGGTCAAAGACCTCGGGGATCGACCACCGCTCGACTCGCTCGGACCCGTGCGTTGGACACCTCCTGTCGCCCCTTCTTGGAGCCTCGGTGCCCCTGAGTTCCAATCCCAAAAACCGTTGGCCAGTTCCGAGCCGCCGGCGCAGAGCATCGGATCCTCCTCGAGTCTCCGGGGTAAGCCCTACGTGATGATCCTCTACCTTGGATTCGGTTGCTTGCACTGCACCGAGCAGCTCAAAGCGTTTTCGCCCAAGGTCGCTGAATTCCAAAAAGCAGGGATACAACTCGTCGGTATCAGCACCGAGGATGAATCCTCGCTCCGCGAAGGACTCAAACGATTCGACGGAACCATGAACATCCCATTGCTGGCGAATTCCGATTTGGATGTCTTCAAAAGCTTCCGATGCTTCGACGATTTCGAGGGCCAACCACTCCACGGAACGATCCTCGTCGACGGCCAAGGTCGAATTCGCTGGCAGGACATCGGGTACGAGCCGTTTACCGATGCAGACTTTTTGCTCGGCGAGGCCAAGCGATTGATCGACACACCCGTCGAGCCGAAATAATTCCAATCCGTCCGCATCCCTGTCCGTTTTATGATCTCCAATCTATAAATCTCCGATCCGGCGGCCACTTCATGCTATCAAGACCAAGCTCATTTGTTGACCCGCTAGGATCGCTCGCCTGCTGCATTTGGCTCGCACGTCAAGCACCGCTCGCACTGCTTGCCGGAATCCTGGTTAGCTCGGTGCTCGGTCAAGACAACCTTCCATCGCAAAACAATCTCTCATCGCAAGAACAGAGAGCAGGGCAGACCCGCACGAGCCAGGATCCAACGGAGCTTCGTCATTGGTTGGAGAGTATGGTCTGGCACCATAACTATTCACGAGAGGAAATCATGCAGGTAACGGGACTTGCGCCCGACGCCCTCGACCAAGCGCTTCTGAAATGGAATATTTCGCCCAAGACCAAGCCTCTTGCGGAGGTGGACCCTCCGATTTTCGTGCTTCCTTATCCAGGGGGAAGGCATCCACGAATCGGCTTCCTCGACGGGGCCATCGAACCTCAGCGAGAGACCAAGCTCAGCATCTTTACCCCTTGGGATCCGGGGAGCTATGTCGTACTCGATGCGCCCGAAGCCCTTTGGTCCAACCTGGGCTTAACGTATCTGGCCCATACCCACATCGATACGATCTGGGACAAGCAGGGGACCAAGCTCGATCGATTGGAGTGGACACGCAAACCCGACGGAAGCTATTTCCTGCGAAGAGAGTTGCCCAACAAGATCACTTATGAGATTCTTGCGACACCCCATCGAGACCACTTAGCGATCCGCATGTCGCTGACCAATGGCACCCCCGAGACGCTATCGGATTTGCGGGTGCAAATGTGTGCGATGCTCAAAGGGTGCAGGGATTTCGATCAGCAGACCAATGACAACAAGATCTTTCGCCGATCGCTTGCCGCTTGCCGTAATACCAACGCGGATCGATGGGTGATCCTGGGCTTTGAACCCAACCACCGAACTTGGGGAAATGCTCCATGTCCATGTTTGCACTCCGATCCGATCTTCCCGAATCTTGAACCCGGTCAGACGCAGTACGTCCATGGACGGCTCTCGTTCTATCAAGGTACCGATATCGATGCGGAGCTTGCACGCATTGAGAAGCAATGGAACGTTCTCGAAGAGAAGGTGATTTACGGCCAAGTCGTCGACGAACAAACAGGTTCTCCGATCGCAGCTCGCATCTATGTACAGAGTGAATCGGGTCAATGGCATTTTGCCGAGGCAGCCGACTCTCAAGGGGAGGCCATTCGTTACGAAAAGCAAAACTGGATCAATCCCCGATCGAACGAATACCATACGAGCGTCTCTGCGCATCGATTCTCGCTGAGGCTTGCGCCTGGCAAATACACAGTGACTGTCGAACGGGGCAAGGAGTATTTTCCTTCGATACAGCAAATCACCGTCGGGGAACAGACATCGCAAATAGAGATCCGGTTGAAGCGTTGGGTCGACATGGCCAGCCAAGGCTGGTTTAGTGGCGACACGCATGTTCACCGAACGATCGAGCGGCTTAAGGTGCCGATGTTGGCCGAGGATCTCAACGTCGCATTGCCGATGGTGTATTGGACAACCCGAAGCGAACAATCGCCAGAGTTTGGGGATCGGACCGAGCCCGACGATGCGAGGCTTCCGAGCGAACTCATCGCAGTGGACCCTTTGCATGTGATTTGGCCTAAAAATACCGAATGGGAGATCTTCACCGTTCAGGGCAAGCCGCATACGCTCGGAGCCCTCTTTGCGCTCAACCATCAAACACCCTTTAAGGTCGGGATCCCACCGATCCAGGGAGTGATCGAACAAGTCGACCGAGAAGGCGCGCTGTTGGACCTAGACAAACACGATTGGCCATTTGCGATGGTGCTCCCCCCGTTGCTTGGGAATCGTTTGACCTATGAGTTGGCGAATAATCACATGTGGAGAACTGAGTTTGCGTTTAGCAAGTGGACCACACCGGCTCCGAATTGGATGCCGCTAGCCGATCCCCAAACTGGAGGGGAAAAGGATTGGATGGAGTTTGTCCATCGCACGTATTGGTGTTTGCTCAACTGCGGTTATCGCTTGCAACCTTCGGCGGGAACGGCCTCGGGAGTCCATCCAGTACCGGTTGGTTATGGAAGGGTTTATGTTCATTTACCGAGTGGTTTCAATTATCGCGACTGGATCGAGGGTTTGCGACAAGGCCGATCGTTTGTGACCACTGGACCGATGCTCCAAGTGCATCGGGAGGGAGATTCGGTGCACATTGAAGCCCGAGCCGACGGTCCGATCGAATCGCTTGAGTGGATCGAAAACGGCAAGGTGATCAAGTTACCGATCGATCAGCAGACCAAGCAGCCCAACGGATCGTATCTGCTCCGCACGGTACGAAGGGCCGAATTCGAGTCGACGACTTGGGTAGCAGTACGCGTATGGCAGGAGTCTGGCGGTCCAGGGCTATCGCAGGGTCGATGGAAATTTGCGCATTGTGCACCGTTGTGGTATGACGTAGCGGGCAAGCCCCTAGAGCCCAACGCGCAGGAGCGCAAGTTCATGCAAGAACGGATCGAAGTCGAATTGCAGCGCAGTCGCGAGTTGCTCATGCCTGAGAATCTACTCGAGTACGAGCAGGCGCTTAGGGCTTACAAATAAAACCCTTTCGACGGACCCTGTGCGGCTCACAACGCGTCCCCAGGGCGTCGCTTCGCTATGCCCTGGGCTCGGTTGGACGCTGCCCTTGGCCGAAATCGAGCACATGGCTTGCGTCATGACCTCGGTGGGAAAAGGGCTTTTTCGTTGGAGCCGCACATACCTCCTTTCGTAGGGTTCGTGAAGCGGTCCGGGTCACCACCCCAAACATCCCCAACGCATCGACCACAAGGATTATTGCAAACGTCGCCAACCAAAAGGACCGCGGAACGTACCATGCGCGCGGGGGTGCCGCACGAGGATCCCATGCTCGATGGTGGGTTGCGCGGTCGATGCGCTCGTTGGGGCGTAATGATGAGGGTGGATTGGCGGTTGACGGTGGCTTGGTAAATGATGGGCCGACCGCTCCACCACACCCTACGAAACCCGTCCCATACTCGCTTGACCAGTACTTTTCCTGCGTGACAAGGGTCAAAGCTCAAGGTTTTCCTTTCAGAGCCCTGGCAACGCGAAACCCGATAAAGATGTTCGTACTCGTAGGACCATCGTGATCGCGAAACGACGCCGAAGCGTCCCGTCCAAAGTCATAGAACGAGCCGCCCCGCAACACCCGGGGAACTGTCGCATCGCGAGCTAGGCTTTCTTGCCTGTGTTGCTGCTCTTGCTCTAGAAACGGGGATACTTTGGCTGGGTCCTCGTAGTTCGAGCGTTGCCTATCCTGACACCACTCCCATGTGTTCCCCTGCATGTCCATCAGTCCCTTGTTCTGGCCTTCCGGGCCACGATCCAGCGCCTTGCTCCCTGATGAAGCCCGTGCAGGATCGGGAATAACTGTGCAACCCTTTTCTCCGTTCGATGGAGTCTTGTCGGTGGTCTCGGAGCAATTGATCCGGGATTTGATGAACATCCGGTCAGCCTTTTCTAAATGCTCGTTGCGCTCCCACCAGTACTCGAGTTCCCAAGAGGCAAACCCGTACTTGGCCGCATACTCCCACTCGGTCTCCCAAGGCAACTGACACGACTGGCCCTTCCACCGTAGCCACTGGCAGTACACCCACGCATCAAAAAAAGAAATTGCTACCGCAGGATGTTTCAGGGTCTCGGAATGCTGCGCGTAATTTGTCCAGATCTGTGTGTGCCGAGGATTGTACAAGCGGTACCAAGCGTTGCTGATGGTCTGCCTGCCAAGCTGAAACGAGTCGATCGATAGCTCCGGATTGCTGACAGAAGTGAAACCGTAGAAAATCTCCAGAAGCTCTCTGACAGCTACTTCAGAATCTTTTCGCTGGAAGATCGCTTTGAGTTTCTGCTTGCGTCTTTCCTTTTCCAGATTACCAGCACGTGTTTCAAAGAACTTATTTTCAGCAAAATACTCTTCAAGCTTCGCCTCGTCACGAAACTCGTTGAGCGTTTTTTGACCAATCTCCATTGCCCCAGGAATTTCCTGCCGCTCGGGTGTCGTACCCAGCTTGACCGTCCCACCGGGAATGAGCAGCAGATGCTCGGTGATTTCCTCCGCGACAGCATTCAACGCTGCCCCATGTTCACCAGCCAGAAAACTCCCTTCGAATTCGCCCCACCAGCGCTCGCGAATGGCGTTGGCTCGGGCTCTGACATTCGCAAAACCCTTCTGAGTATAAGCGTCGAGCGTCTCCCACGATCGGTAAATCATCTCGTTGGATCGCTTGGAATAGAACCCGTAGCCCTCGTCGCGTGGATCATTGTCCTCAGGTGACTGTTTCCTGATGTTGGGCTCATATAGCATCGCAATGGATTCTAGCCAAACCGAAGGTGTACGAGCCTTGCTGGGCATCTCGCACAGGAACTGCCAAAACGGATAATACTGATCGGAATCGTTACGGTCTGGCAAATAAATCCAGTCCCACAAGTACTGCGATTCCTCCTTGCTTGCGTAGTTCGCAAAATAAAGAGCAAGCAAAAACTCGTGCAAACTGCGATTAGCCCACACGATCCGTCGATTCGATTGGCCAAACGCCACCTCGTCAAATATCCCATAATTGAGAAATTGATTCAAATGCTGCACGGCTTTCCATACTTGTACAAAATTGGTTTTCAGTCCACCGTTAGCTCGCTGGCAAATCTTTTCCTTGAACTGGTCGTACTGCGGGACGCTTTCGAACTCGGGTATGTCGTACAAATAAGCCGGCACAGGATCCGCAGCTTTGCTGGGTTTGCCGCTGGTGAATGTTCGTGCAGAAGGACCCAAATGGATGTCGAAGGACTGGAAGGCTTGGCGAGCCAGTAACTCAAGAACCTCCGTCGCTTCCACTCCGTCATACTCTTTTGGACGAGTTGCCATGCCCCTTGCGATCATCGTAACGAGGGCTTGGTAGTAGACATCTGCCGCCGTTCGGATGTCTTGATAGTTGTCCACTTCTCGCAGGTACTCCAAAACGCGAGGGATGCACAGAAGTTCCCTGGCCGTCTCCGGGATCTTGGAATAGCGCGGCTCGCGTCTGGCCGGCGTCTGATCAGACGCAGCGGTCTCGATCCACCCCAGGTAGCGCATCTGCTGATCGACGGTAAACGGCTCGACTCGAACGAAGGTCCATGCTGGGTTAGAAAACGCTCGCTTCCATTGCATCAAAATGGCATTCGACCGCCCCGCGACGATCAGCCGGATGCGATTAATGTCGGGATCTGCTGAATTGAGAAACTCCGCGAGCAGTTCGCTTTTGTCGGAGATCTGATCGAGTCCGTCGGCTAGCAGGGTTAGTTTGCCTTCTTTGGCGCGTTGGGCAAGGAGCAACTCGAGGGCCGCGCGTTGAATTTCCAGCCTTGTGCCCTTGGCCTGGGTAATTCTCAACAACATTCGGTCGGCAACGAAGCGGATCAGCACATCGAAAAAAGAGGCGCGTGTTGGCTTGTTGGAATTATCCTTGAGAACCTGCTCCAGGTTGGTCAGATCGATCTTTACCGCTATCTGGCCATCCTGAGCGTTTCCAGTTGAGTTGAGCCGGTAAAGCAGCCACTCGATCCGATTTGTTTTGCCCATCCCCGCATCGGAGACGATGCATAAGCGGTTGAGGGAAATCGTGTCGGGGACGGGTTGCTTGGTTTGCACATTGCAATGGATTTGATCGCATCGAATTTCCCGGTCGAGGATCGAATTGCCATCGAGGATTTCGTGCCAAAACTTCTCGAGGTCTTCTTCATAGAGGGTTCGCTTCCTTAGATACTCCTGTTGTGGATCCAGACCGGTGGTATCCATCGCAAACTGCTGGGTTCGACGCATGGGACGCAGCAGTTGCGGATCGAGGCATGCACGTCTTTTGTCTGGGTCCTGGCTGGACAATAGACTCAGGACCTGGTCGTGGATGAAATCAGGGAGTGGCTTTCGTGAATCGTCGCTAATGGGCTTCATTCAACGCTCAGTGGTTAAGGGGAAATTTCGACTGTGGGGCCGACGGACCTTGTCCATTCGCTTGCTTACATCGGTCGGATACGACTAAGCATCATCGCCATCCTGCCAAAACCGCTTCGGATATTGATCGAAAAGCTCTGCATACAGAGTCGATCCGGTGTTAATCCCTTGGGAATAAATCGTTTCTGCGGTATTCGAATCAAATACCTTCACGACACTTTTGGCAATCCTCACAGGTTCCAATCCATTGCTTTCGGCAGAGACGTACTCTCCGGCAGGGTTCCGTGCGTAGGCCCAAGCGCCGAACCATTGGTCCTGGAGAGGACGAGTCCAATCCGAATCCCCAAACACAATCTTCTTCAACACATCTTCAAAAGAGATCGTTTGAAAATCCAAATCTTTCAGGTTGAGAATTTTTTTCTGTGCGTTCAACCAATCGATCAGTAGATCGCTTGAGGTAGCTCGCGTAGGAAGAGATTTTTCGCCACCAAGGACCCCGATCCCGAAAATGGCAATTTCTGGAAACTCACTAAGCACGAGCGGTCCTCCACTGTTTCCTTCCATTCCAGACCCTAGGAACTGCAATCCCTTGCCGCTCGACGGTGCAATGCTTTTCAGAGAGATTCCATCTGTTGGCGCCATTTCGCTACCACCGAAAAGACAGCATTCGTCCGATGGAAACTGCGACACCTTCCAAAGTACTCCACTCGCCAATGGTATCGGGCGGACCTGGGTCGAAACAAAATCTTTTGGTAACTGAAGCAATGCAACATCAAGGTCACGGCAGCTTTTGACTTTTGTTAGTTCCCTATACCCGTTTTGATCAGCAATCCAATTTCCGCCTCGTTGAGAAACGTGTTCACATGTCAGCATATACTTTTCGGATAACAAAAAACCCGTTCCTTCAAAGCTGTGGTGCTCCTCGCCATTTTTCGTCTCTCTACGAAAGAGCTTGAATACACGATTCTCTAAAGCCTTGAATTTCGGATCGGATTGCATTTTCTACCTTTCATCATCGCACTGTTGAATCTCCGACTAGGATCAAGTATAACCCGTGAGCGACCGGTAGTCCTGTGAGGATCTCTCCATGCTGACTACTCGATCCACTCCACAAACCTTCTCCCGAAGAGGCAAGTCTAATGGGTATCATCTACGCTGAGGCGATTCGCGATTACGATTTCAACCAATCGAACGAAATCGGCCGGGCTCCTGGACGTCATGGCACGACCATCACGGAAGTTTATCTTGATCCTGCAGTAAAAGGTGGCGTAGCGTACGGCAGGGAGGTACCCGGAACATTTGGAGCCATGGACTACCATATCACCTACCGTCAAACTGGGGTTTCGACCCCCCGTACCGAGGGTCGGATTCGAGTCGAGGCTCAGGTCGCCAAGGAATCAGGTAACCCTTTTGAAGCTGGTGACAAAGTGGTTTTTGCTCGCGAGGCGGCATCGAAGTGGGTTACCTATAAGCCATTAAAGAATCCGAACAAGCATGGGAAGGACCCGAGCGATCTGGATCCGATGAGTGATTTCGAACAGGTCTTAGCGGAGATCGAAAACTGGTCCTGTGACCCCTGGGAAACCGGTCAGTATCTCACAGCGGGGCTCAGTGTTCCTCCGAAGTTATACGATGACGATGTCCGCAATTACTCTCGCGGAGACTGGTACCTGAGTTGCTGCAAGGACTTTGATCAATGCTGGAAAGTCCTCTATGAATCGGATCCAGTTTGCGAACTCCTCGACCTAACGGAACGAGGTGTAATCAAGATCGGCCCTAAGGAACTCCCGGTCGATCATGTCAACCGAAAGCTCTGCGATGAAGCCAAGACCGAAGCGAATCCGCTGATATTTATATCGATCCGTCAGGCGCTCGCCGGGGTCGGACATAAACCGACGGAGACCAGTGCTGTAACTCCAGTGCCTGTGTTCACCTCGGTGGACTTCCTTTATCGAGACCACCTCTACAACCTAAATAGGAAACTCCGAGATAGGGAGACCGAGCCGTTGGAGGAATAATTCGTGACCTCGACAAACCGCAGTCCCTTTATCGCCGACCAATGCCTCTATGTGCTGAGCCCATCCAACGGACAGAGCGTATCTCTGAGGGAGTGCTTGCGACTTGCCAACCTCCCCGAGTTTGATGCGATCGAGAACTCGCCGTCCAAGAGCGATCGCGCGACGGGTGCCACCGAACTCTGGCAACGGATCGAGTCTGCTAGCCAAAGGACGCGGTTCCTAACCTCCTTGGAGATTCCAAGCCAAACATCGGACGTCCGAGCTGGTGGGCAGGATTCCATCCCCCGACAGATGAATGGAAGCCATTTTCATCGAAAATTGCTTTGCATCACCTCGTCTGCAGGCATCGGCAAAACGATGGCCGTCGAACAGACAATACATCTTCACTCACGCCTTCCTGACCATTGGGTGATCCACTACCAATTTGACAAGTTACCCATCGATCCGGACGGATTCTGGGGTTTAGTTCCCATGGACGGATCGAGCGATTCTATCTACGAACGCATAGCAAAGCACTTGGATCAAACCCGCAAACCGAGCGATTCACCCGTCCGGAAAGCGGCCGCAAATTTGCTTGTCAAATCCAAAATGGATGCCGGTCAAGTAACAATCATCGTCGATGGGCTCGATGAGCATGACCCTGCAACGGGAGTATCCCGCGCGCGTGCCCTGAGAAAATTTCTGACCCAGAACCCTCGATTGCACTGCGTTGTCGCCGGTCGTCCCTATGCCATCGCCGAAACCTATTGGGAAGCATTGTTCGCGACGAGCGAAGATCGTCGCGATGACAAGTCCCTATGGCTTTTCGGTTGCGTCGGTATGTTCACCCAAGACCAGATCCGACGTTCGCTTGGACCCAAACGCGCCGAACGAATCTTGTCGTTGGCCGGTGAGCTCAATCTCACACCCCGTACCATCGAAGTCCTCAGAAGCCTCCCCGACGAGAGTTTCGCACGCATCAACAATTTTTGCGATGTGTATTGGGAGTCCCTACCAAGAACCTTCGAGAAGGATGTGCTTAAGAAAAACAAAGGTGGCGTCACTCCGAACGTAGGGGGTATCCAAATCGATACTTTCATCGAATACGCCTGCGCCTTGGCCATCACGATGTATCTTGAGAAGAAACGTGAGGTGCAATACAGTGACATCGCCGACGATCTTTTGACGCGTCTGAGAACGATCCCGAAATGGCAGGGGGATTCGGCGGAGTCGCTCGACAAACGTCGCGAATCGATCGAGGCGCTGAACGCCGGTGCGATCGAGTTCCGCTTATTCAACCGAATTGACACCATGGTTTCATGGCGTGACAACACCCTTCGAGATTTCTTTGCGGCCCTTTGGATGGTTCGCTACAGTAACGAGGCCGAACTCAAGCAATTGATCGAAACCATTCCAGAGCGGCCAAGGACGCCTGACGATAATGAAGTTTGGGAGTTCATCGCAAGTATGCCGGTTGGAGCCATGGTGGCCGGCCCCAAGAGTGAACGCTGCATGCGATGGCTGCACCTTGCCAAAGCGGTCTTCAAGCAACCAGAGAAGCATCCTCGTCCCACTCAATTGATGTGGTACGCGTGGCCAAGGTTGGCAGAACTCACGGCGAAGAATCCCGAAATCAATGTTCCTGCCGAAGTACCAAGAAGTGCCCAATCGATTCGAGAGCGGTTTTTATCGGAGTTTGAGGCACTAGGTAAAACGCAAGAGTCGGCACTGATCATTGACGAAGACCTGATCTTCATTCCGATCGAACCGCTTGATAATGGATCATGGAATGTCGCGGTCGGCCATCCGGACGAAAACGACAATCAACCGAGAAGGATAGAACTCCACGGGCCATACTCCGCATCCAAGTTTCCGATCACCCGACGGCTTTATAATCTGTTCGATTGCAATCATGATGTCCATTACCGAGACGATTTTGAGAAATACTGCTCGGAACAGCGATGCCCTGTTATCCGAGTGAACTGGTACGACGCACAGATGTTTTCAATATGGAGTGAGAGTCGCTTGCTTACCGAATGGGAATGGGAGTATACCTGCAGAGCGAATCGAAGTGCACAGGATCATCAGAAGAAAGAGCCAGAGCATTGGCGGGTAGATCCGATCGATGCTCAAGCACGAGAAAAGGTTGCATGGTTCGACGTAAACAGCCAAAACCACACATGGCCGGTCGATGCGAAAACAGATCTGTCGCATGAGAATTCCTTTGGTCTCGTGGACATGCTGGGGAACGTCTGGGAGTGGACCGAAGGCGTCTACAAGGTGGGCGGAGTTTCCCGGGTGTTGCGTGGCGGCTCGTTCGATGGCAATGGTTTGCTCGCTTCGGCGTCGTATCGCGATCACAGTGATCCTACGGGTACGTACGTCAGTATCGGGTTTCGCGTTGCCAGAGCTCCGGAAGGAAAATCTTGAGCTTTTACCCTTGTCTGCCTGGGGGCGCGATTTTTCTAGCATCCTGGCAAAGTGGTAGTCTTCATCGCTTGAAACGCACGGCCTCGGAGGACCGTGGTACGAAGTTAGGTGAGCATCCACACGTAGCATGGGCCTCTGAGCCCGTGCGCCGCTTAGCTAGGAATCACGCACGGCCTCGGAGGGCCGTGTTACGAAGTTAGGTGAGCATCCACACGTAGCATGGGCCTCTGAGCCCGTGCGCTGCTTCGCTAAGAATCACGCACGGCCTCGGAGGGCCATGCTACGAAGAGGGCGGTGCTACGAAGAGGGCCGTCCTAGTGTGGTATAATGCGTCTCTTCAACCTCTTCGATCGATGTTAATCTCTTGTCCCCTCGCTAAGCCGCTACCTAATCCGTATGTCGCAGCCCAGTAGAAAACTCTTCGTTCCTGATCAAGCGATCTATTGGCTCGATGCCAGTCGAAGCAAATCGACCACCAATACCAACCAGCTATCTGAGCCGACCGACAAACACCACTGGCTGGCAACTCACAATCTCCCAGAGTTTGTGGAGTCCTCCTCAAAGGAGCAACAACAATCGCCTTGGATTCGCATCGAAGGGACGGCGGCTCGAAACAAGTTTTTGAAGGATCTTGGTCCAGACTCCCAAAGACCTAAGCGACGACTCCTTTGTTTCACGGCCTCGGCTGGCGTCGGCAAATCGATCGCACTAGAGCAGATCGCTTATCTGCGAAGCCTCGAGCCAGAGCACATTGTCATTCGCTACCACTTCAGCGAACTGCCCTCCAATCCCCTGCATTTCAGGCTTGCTGGTGGTTCGCAACGCAGTGTCATCCCGGCGGGAAAAACCAAAACTCTGGTAACTGCCTTGCTGAAAACCATCTTTCCTGCTGAGGAACAAGATCCAAATTGGCGAAGCCTAACCGACGCCTACGAGCAAGCGGTTCTACAATGGATCGAACTTAAGATCGCTCAGGGGCATGTGACGCTTATCGTCGATGGACTCGACGAGCTCAATGCGGATCTCAAGTCAGAAACAGGCGCACCTGGATCCGCTCGCGCACGAGCTCTTTCCTCGTTGCTCTACGATGGAATCTACAAAAACCTGCACTGTGTGGTTGCTGGTCGGCCATATGCGATCCATAGTGACTACTGGAACGACTTATTTAAATCGAAAGGGCTCCATCGCCATTCCAACGGCGGTTCGGATTGGGAGTTTTGCCTCGCCTCGCTGTTCACGGAAAAGCAATCGCAGCAGTACCTAGGTTCGAGATACAACAAGCTAGATTCGCTTCGGGCCCAGACCCCACTTACCCCCCGTCACTTGGAGGTGATTCGAACGTTACCATTTGACCGATTTGAAAACTTGCACTCGCTCGCCTATGTCTACTGGGAGATGCTTCAAGCGAGTTTGGAGAAGGATCTGACCAGAAAAGGGAATGTCGGTCCATTCGAGCGCTTGAATGTTCCGGTAGACGAGAAGCAATACATCAGTTATCTCGCCGCGTTGGCTTCGCTGACGATGGAAAACTCCGCGGATCTGTTGTCTCTGCGTTTAGCCACTGTCAAATCAAAATTGAATAGCCGAGTTTTGCAAACCCCTGCATGGCAACTGGCTAAAGATTCGGCGGAAGCAAAAATCAA
>Ga0315900_10005164_pt1 | contig 18033 bp, 13 predicted proteins | sample LakEriMetagenome_FD_203521 | JGI IMG/M metagenome (GOLD analysis project Ga0315900, IMG submission 203521) | Freshwater fungal communities from buoy surface, Lake Erie, Ohio, United States - Buoy 12 MA114 | ecosystem: Environmental > Aquatic > Freshwater > Lake > Lake biofilm | place: USA: Lake... | reverse complement strand
CATTAGCGTGGCCAAAAGTGCAGCGCTGCGATTGATGCTGAATCTGTTCATGACATTCCTCTTCTGACAAAAACCGAGCGGTCGGCAAAGCGTCTGCGGCGGGTGCATCGCAGTACGTCTATCGGTGCCGCTGTGCTCTATTCCGAATCATTGGCGATGCTACTGTGGCAATGATATAATTCATTGAATTGAAAGAGTAATTTTTGATAAGCGCGCTTGCTATTGTAACAAGAATGCCACCAAGAATGCGAATAATGACGCCCTCGCCAGTTTTTTTCGTCGCTGTGAGATCTCAAATCTGGTGTCTGACCTGTTATGCGGCGTTCGGTTGTCTGTTGGTCAAACCTGAACTGGCGCGTCACACGCATTGTTGTCCGCCACCTGCCCCGTGGCACTGTTAGTGCCCCGCAAGATATCGACCGGTAGCCGGTAGCAAGGGTTCGCTGGCGCTTAGAGCGTTTCGCAGCAAGTATTTGCTTCCGCCTGCTTCGCAGTGCGCCGGTTCCCCCGTAGCATGCCGTATGTCCCAATCATTGAGCAGCACATATGCAGACTCTATACAACACACTTTCACGACACAAAGAAGTCCTCAACACGATTGAGCCCGGCAAGGTGCGTATGTATTCCTGCGGCCCGACGGTTTACGATTTCTATCACATCGGTAACGCGCGCACCTTCACCACATTCGACATGGTGTATCGCTGGTTGACGGCGACTGGCTACGAGGTCAACTATGTGCGCAACATCACCGACATTGATGACAAGATCATCGAACGTGCGATTGAAAACGGCGAGCCGATGGAAGCGCTCACCGAGCGCATGACGGCGGCGATGTTTGAGGACTCGGACCGACTCAAATTGCTGCGCCCGACACACAGTCCACGTGCAACGCAATATGTGGATGCCATGCTCGATATTATTCGCATGCTCGAAGCCAAGGGCATTGCCTATCGTGCCGATCCCGTTAACAACAGCGGTGACGTCTATTATTCGGTGCGGGCTTTTCCGGACTACGGCAAGTTGTCGCGCAAGAATCTGGAAGACCTGCAAGCCGGCGAGCGCGTCGCCGTTGTGAGCGCCAAGCGCGACCCATTGGACTTTGTGTTGTGGAAAGCGGCAAAACCAAATGAACCGAAGTGGCCGTCGATTTTTGGTGATGGACGGCCCGGCTGGCACATCGAATGTTCCGCCATGTGCCGCGAAGTGTTGGGTGACGAGATCGACATTCACGGCGGCGGCTGGGATTTGCAGTTTCCACATCACGAAAACGAAATCGCGCAGAGCGAGGGAGTGTTTGAGAAAGGCTCGGGCAAAAAATTTGCGCGTTACTGGATGCACGCCGCGTTCCTCAATGTTGACCAAGAAAAGATGTCGAAGTCGCTGGGGAATTTTTTCACGCTGCGCGATGTACTCGACAAACTCGATGCGGTGCAGGGCGGGGAGACGGTGCGCTTCTTTCTGATGCGCGGCCACTATCGCAGCGAGATCAACTACTCGTGGGATACGCTCGAAGATGCGCGGCAAACACTGCTCGGTTTCTACATTGCGCTGAAGGATGTACCTCCTGCCGCTGCTACCACAACGACGCTCGATTGGTCGAACCCATACGCGGCACGTTTTCGTGCGGCGCTGGAGGACGACTTCGACACACCCGCGGCTTTTGCTGTCTTGCACGAACTGCGTCGCGAGATTAATCGCGGCGCGTCGGCGGAAATGGCAGGATTACTCAAGGCGTTGGGCGGAACCATCGGCTTGTTGCAAGACACACCGGAAGAGTTTGTCCAAGGGGCCGCCGCGTCGGGAGGGTTGGACGTTGATGCGCTGGTGGCAGAGCGCAATGTATCGAAAGCGGCAAAGAACTTCGCACGTGCAGACGAAATTCGCAAGCAACTCGATGCGGCGGGTATTGTGCTCGAAGACAAACCCGGCGGCATTACGCAGTGGCGGCGCAAGTAGCCAGCTCAGGTACCGTGTGAGCTGATAGCCGCGCCGACATGTTGAACGCGAATCTACCAATAGCCTGGAAATGCCCACCTAGCCTAGGCGTTGATGTTTGCGTCATCTGTCTGCTGCCCCCGCCACGCCGCGCATATCTCGCCGGCAGAGGCATTCCACACGCCGGGCTTCGACATTACATACGCTAACGCTGCTTCCACGTGTTTGATGCGATGCGGTTGTCCCATGACCCAAGCGTGCAACGGGATGGAAAGAATACGTCCACCTTGTTCGTTTGCCTCGGCTAGCAGTAAGTCGCAGGCATCCATGACTTGTTCGGCCCAAGATTGCTCTGACTGAAAATTTTCCACGACCACAGATCGATCTTCAATTTCAGTGGAGAGCGGCATCGCGGTAAGATCGCCATGTTTGGTGTGAAACGCGTACGGCATATCGTCGTTCACCCAATCGCAGAAGTACTCAATGCCCGCAGCCTTGATGAGATCAGGCGTGTTGGGCGACTCAAGTTTGCCGGGAGACAACCAGCCGCTTGGCGTCCTACCGAACGCCGTTGTTAATGTGTCGATACTGCATTTGATCAGTTCTGCCTCCGCCACTTCATCGAGGCCGCCCGCATGTGCGGTATCCATGCTCCACGAATGTGCAATGACCTCATTACCGCGCTCACGAATCAGACCGGCGAGCTGCGGATAACGCTCCACCAGCAGCGCGTTGATTGCGAGTGTGGGCCTCACGCCCGCTTTATCAAACGCTTCTAGCAGACGATAGACACCAACCCGATTGCCGTAGTCCCGCAGCGTGTAGTGTCGAAGATCCGGGTAGGGCATGCTCATGCCGCCGGGCAACTTCACCGGCTTGCCGGCGGGGTTGAGCGGAAAGTGTTCCAAGCTCAAGTTCACCCACACCGCTAATTTTTTCCCGTCGGGCCAGACCACGGGCTTCCGATCCGTGAGCATCGACCACGCGTAGCGATCGTGATCCATGCCATACCGGTGCGCTGGATAATCAAGGTAACCATCGTCAACCGGTGGATGGGGCGATGTCACACTTTGCGTGCTCATGCCTTGCGCCCACTCTTGATGTCCGCGAGTGCAGCGTCGTAATGATGCGCCAGATAGTAGTCGGCGATTTCGCGGCCGGTGGTCACCCACACATCAGGATGCCCTGTGATGTATTCGAGCGCCTCTTCAAAAGCGCTTAAACGATGCGGGCAACTGACTTGATAGTTGTGGGTGGGAATACACATCACCGTGCCGGAAGTCGCGCCTTCCGCATACAAACGATCAAAACTGTCCTTGATCATCCGCCCGTATCGACGCGGTTCGATTTTGTTGACCACATAAACAATCGTGTCATTTAGCTCCAGCGAGTAGGGTACCGAGACAAAACGTCTGCCGCTACGTACGTGAACCGGCGTCGGCTGATCATCATGGAAAAGATCACAGGTGTAAGTGCCACCGAGTTCGGCGAATAGATCAATGGTGACTTCGGAATGTGACAGTGCCGGCGCGAGATATCCTGCCGGCAGTTTGCCGACCGCTCGCTCGATCGTTTCCATGGACTCCAGAATCATCGCGCGCTCTTGGGCTTCCGTCATTCCGTAGGTATAGCGCGTGTTGTAAATGCCGTGGGTAAAAAATTCCCAGTCACGTTCGCGACACATGTCGATGATTTCGGGGTGGTGTGTGCATAGCGCCGTTGAGAGCGAGATCGAGCCGCGGATACCGTATTTGTCGAGCAGCTTCGTTTGCCGCATGTGTCCAACCCGATTGCCATAGTCGCGAATGCTGTACCCCGGTACTGCCGGGTAAGGATGTGGCCAAGCTGCACGTGATGGATTCTTCGGCGGATTTAGCTCGTAGAACTCGATGTTGGGTGCAACCCAGAAGGCGAGTTTTGCGCCGTTCGGCCAAGTGATCTTGGGCCGATTGGAGTACGGCCAGTAATCGTAATAGCCTGGATCGTCTTTCACGTGTCGCCGATTATTGGTTGTCTAACCAGTGGATGACGTCCTGCACGTTCATCACGTCTGCGTACTTCAGCATCATGTCGGTAAGGTTGGCGAAGTGATAACTCTCGTGTTTATCCGCGACACACTCTTCGGGCACGATGGTTCGGTAACCATGTGCTAATGAATCTACAACCGTTGCGCGCACACAACCAGAGGTTGATCCACCAGTGACAATGAGGGTATCAACCTGATGCCACACCAACAAAGACTGCAGTTGCGTCTCAAAAAAAACTGATGGCATTTTTTTGCAATAGATCACGTCACGCTGGCGGTCGATTTCAATACGATCATCGAACTCCGCGCGTCGTGAGCCGTGCTTAATGTTCTGCAATGAATCGGGTGTGTTGGTTCGGGTTCCCCATACGCCGGCATCTTCGCCCGAATCCATGTACGCAACGTACGTGAACACCACCGGCCATTTCAAACTGCGGAAGCGTTTCGAAAGTTCGTTGATGTATTCAATCTGCCGAGGGTCGGTCTCGTATGCAGTCTTGAACTCATCGACCTTGGTATAGGCCTTTTGTGGGTCGATGTTAATCAGCGCGGCTTTTTTGCCGAAGCCAAATTTCGCGCGGTTGGGATTGGCCTTGATGTCATGCCAGATTTCGCGGGCGGTTTTTTTTGATAGTTCCATAGAGTCTTTAGCTACAGATGATCGCCGATAAACATGAAGATAAGCGTAATTTTGTCATTCCGACGAGCGCGCCTTTGTTGTTTGCGCGACGAGGAATCCCATCCGGCCAAACGGCGTAGTTGCAAACTTCTGCGCAGTGTTTCGGGAAGAGATTCCTCACCAAAAGCCGTTCGGAATGACATGGTGAGTTGTATATCCAAGTTCATTCGCCTTTGTTTCACAATCCCGCAAGCCCCTGTATGGGCTTGCGGCGCTCGTCGGCGAAAGGCATGCCTTTCGCAACCCCGACTCACGTATCTGTGGTTCCCCTTGCTTTTCATCACTCCGACTCAGAAGAACGCATTCAACCCAGTCTGCGCACGACCCAAAATCAACGCATGCACATCGTGTGTGCCTTCGTAGGTATTCACGGCTTCCAGGTTCATCGCATGCCGAATGACGTGGTACTCGTCCGCGATGCCGTTACCGCCGTGCATGTCACGTGCCATACGTGCGATATCGAGCGCCTTGCCGCAGTTGTTGCGCTTCATCAGCGAAATCATTTCAGGTGTGGCGCGGCCTTCATCCATCAAACGTCCCAGACGCAACGCGCCCTGCAAACCCAGAGTGATCTCGGTTTGCATATCGGCCAGCTTTTTCTGGATCAACTGTGTGGCCGCGAGTGGTTTCCCGAACATCATCCGATCGAGCGTGTATTGCCGGGACTGCATCCAGCAGAACTCCGCAGCGCCCATCGCGCCCCAGCTGATGCCATAACGCGCTTTATTCAAACAACCAAACGGACCCTTGAGTCCTTTCACGTTTGGCAACAGATTTACGTCAGGCACAAACACCTGATCCATGACGATTTCACCGGTAATTGAAGCGCGCAAGGAAAACTTGCCTTCAATTTTCGGCGCACTCAATCCTTTCATGCCCTTCTCAAGTACGAAGCCGCGGATGGTGTCGCCGTCGGACGTGTCTTTTGCCCAAACGATAAACACATCCGCTATCGGCGAATTGGTAATCCACATCTTGGCACCATGGACGATGTATCCACCATCGACTTTGGTGGCGCGGGTGATCATTGACGACGGGTCAGAGCCTGCACCCGGTTCGGTCAGTCCAAAACAACCAACCAACTCACCGGTGGCAAGTTTTGGTAACCATTTTTCGCGCTGCGCTTCATTGCCGTAAGCATAAATAGGGTGCATTACGAGTGACGACTGCACACTCATCGCCGAGCGATAGCCCGAGTCAACGCGTTCGACTTCGCGTGCGACCAATCCATAGCTCACGTAGTTGACACCGGCACAGCCGTAGCCATCGATGGTGGCGCCGAGTAAGCCAAGCGCTCCCATTTCATTCATGATTTCCCGGTGAAACACTTCATCGCGGTTCGCATGCAGCACACGCGGCATCAGTTTTTCTTGGCAGTAAGCTTGCGCCTGCTCGCGTACCATCCGTTCTTCGTCAGACAACTGGTCGTCGAGGAGGAGGGCGTCGTCCCACTTAAATGCTGCCTTGATGTCGTTTGGTTTCATACTGTTTTCCTCAAACCGCTGCTATGGCGATACAAATTGAACAATTGCGATAGTCTATCAAATGCACGATAATTTGTCCGGACAACTTTGCGACCCCCCGACTCATGATGCCTCAAACGATTAGCCAGAAGATTATCGCCCGCGCGGCGGGTCGGGCGTCGGTTGCGGTTGGTGAGATTGTCACCTGCAAAGTGGATCTGGCGATGATGCACGACTCCGGCGGCCCGCGGCGGGTCGAGTCAAAGCTCAAAGAGCTCGGCGTCGGCATTTGGGATCCGGCAAAAGTCGTGTTGGTATCGGACCACTACACCCCTGCGATTGATGTCGATTCGGCTGGAATCTTGTCGCTCACACGCAAGTTCGCCGTGCTGCACCAAATAAACAACTTCTACGATGGCGAGGGTATTTGCCACGTCATCCTGCCCGAGCGCGGGCACATGAAGCCGGGCCTGTTTGCGGTTGGTGGTGATTCACATTCACCATCAGGTGGTGCATACGGTGCCTTTATGGTGGGTATTGGCGCGACCGAAATGGCGGGTGTATTAGCCACCGGTGAAGTCTGGGTGCGGGTGCCTGCCACCATTCGTGCGGAGTGGAGTGGCGCGCTAGGCAGGGGACTCGCCGCAAAAGATATTCTGCTGAAACTTTGCGCCACACTCGGCATGAACAACGATTACAAAGTCATCGAATATGCCGGCTCGACCGTCGCTGGAATGTCGATGAACGAGCGGTTGACCATGAGCAACATGTCTGCCGAACTCGGCGCCAAGACCGGCATCATCGCGCCGGACGCCACAACCATCGCCGACCTGGCGGCCAAGGGCGTGCAGGTGGAAGACTGGCGGCGCAACTTAGCAAGTGATGCTGACTGCGCCTATGAAGCCGTGCATCGGTTTGATGCCACAACACTTGCGCCACAAGTTGCCGCGCCACACACGCCGGCTAACAGCCATTCAGTCGTGGATACCGACAAACGCAAACTCGACCAAGCTTATCTGGGTGCTTGCACCGGTGCTAAAGAGAACGATTTACGTATGGCGGCCGAAATATTGAAAGGCCGCAAAGTAGCGAAGGGTACACGGTTATTGATTGCCCCGGCATCAACACAAACGACCGCCAAACTCGCGGCAGATGGCACGCTTGCCATTTTGTTGGAAGCCGGCGCGCAGATGTTGCCAACCGGCTGTGGCGCATGTGCGGGGTACGGTGCCGGCGTGTTGGCTGATGGTGAGGTCGGTATTGCGTCCACCGCGCGTAACTTCAAAGGCCGTATGGGTTCTGCCAAAGCAGATGTGTATCTCGCATCGCCCTACACAGTTGCTGCCTCGGCGGTTAAAGGTGAGATTGCCGATCCGCGGGAGTTTTTGTCGTGAGGCAACACCAACTACGCTTTCAATTGGCCTCAGTTCTGGCGCTGCAAACACGTTATTGTCAGTGGCAATCTTCGCACGTCGTCCCGGCCCCGTATCGGTGTACAGAACAAGCTCCGACCGGGACCAAAGTTGGTCTGCGCATGATTTGCCAAGAAAATTGGGCACCACCCCACGCATGTCGTCCCGGCGCAGTTACGCGACTCGGCCGGGATGACAGTCTTCGGGGTATGCGATAAATGAGCAGCGAGAGCCCACTCGTCCGTATCTGGAAATTCGGCGATCAAATCGATACCGACGTATTGGCCCCCGGCCGCTACATGAAGGGCACGATTGATGAACTCGCCGCACACTGTCTGGAAGCCGTTCGCCCCGAATTCGCCGCACAAGTGAAGCTTGGCGATCTCGTTGTTGGTGGCGTGGGATTTGGTATCGGCTCTTCGCGTGAACAAGCGGCGCAAGCGCTAAAACACCTTGGCGTCGGTGCAGTGATTGCCACCGGTGCCGCGCGTATCTTCTATCGCAACGCGATCAACTTGGGGCTACCGGTGCTCGTCTCAGCTGATGCGGACAAACTTATCGACGGCGCGATGGTGCGGTTTGATCTTGCATTAGGAAAAATTTATGACGCCGACGGCAACTTGCTCGCGCAATGCGAGCCACTACCGGATTTCCTACTGGAGATCGTCCGCGATGGTGGACTAATTCCAAATCTAAAGAAGCGAGTCTCCGAAAAGTCAGCGCTGACAGGTTGAACTCATTGAGGGTATCCCCGCCCGCGCTGGTAGGTGCACTGGGATTGCGAGGCGAGCAATAAACTTTTCGTTGACTCAACGGTTTAAGATCGGTAACGTTATCCGACAAAAAAATTTAACACATCATCTGGGGTGCGTGAATGACGTCGTCGTTCCAAACAAGAAAATGGGTGTTGCTGACTTGTGCAGCGATAACTGGACTGATGGCGGTGACGATACCTGCAGATGCGGAGACACCAAAGCCACTTTCACTGCGAGGCGAAATTGACCTCGACGGTAATGGAAAGAGTGTTTTGCTGCTCCGTTCGAACAAAGCACAGATGCAAGTCGGTCGACTTGTTGGTAATAAATTGCAGTTCTCCACACTCGCCGACCCCGGGCTCAATTTCAAACTAGCCGGCGTTTCGGATTTTGATGGCGACGGCAAATCAGACTTGGTGCTGGTCAACACCACAACGCCCGAACGCGGCGACGTCAGAGCCTGGACTAATTTTTCGCCTTCTGGCGACAAGCTGCTCCGGCAAGTCAAACACGTTTGGGAGGTGCAAGCAGTCGGCGATTTAGACGGCGACGGCAAAGGCGACTTGGTGTGGCGTTATGTGGTTAACGATTCACCGGATACGGGTGTTTCCTACATCTGGTTTTCGGATGGTGCAGGGGTTGGTCAGGTGCGCAAGCGTGGTGGTGCACCATTAGACTGGACATTACTCGGTGCGCGAGATTTGAACGGTGATGGTGCAGCTGACATGGTCTACGTCAGCCCCGACGGTGCCATTCGCGTACTGATGGCTACAGCCAATCGTACCTGTGCGAACTATGGTGCTGGCAGCGTTCCCGCAGGATTCACAGCGATGGCGTTGGCGGATTTCACCGGCGGCAAGCGTGGCGACATTCTGCTGCAAAACTTGGCGACAGGTGCGGTCCAGGTATTGGCGTTGGATGCAACCGGCATCCAATTGCCGCCACCGAGTGCGAATCCCGATGATCCAAACGCCTCGTGTACCGGTACAGCGGGTGCCACTATTGGCACGCGAATTTTGCCGATGCCCGGCTTAAATCCAACCTCCACTAACAATCCGCAGTTTTTTGCTGCTGGCGATTTCGATGGTGACGGCATTTCGGATATTTTGTGGGCGCAAGACTGGGGTGAGTTGGTCATGTGGTCGATGCGACCCAATGGCGGCATCCCGGCAATTAACTACCAAGCAGGCATCCCACCGGTCGGCTTCGCGCCATTTAATGCAGTGTCAAAACAATCGCCGTATCCGATGAAAATCGTGTCCCCGGCAACGAGAGCAGCCGCACGGCTACTGACCCAGGCGACGTTTGGTGCCACCAGCGCTGAGATCGACCGTGTCGCGGCGATTGGTGCCCAATCGTACTTGAACGAACAGTTTGCGCTGCCGCAAAAATTGTATGTGCCGATGGTTCGCAACGACCCCGATTATCGCGTCGAGTATTGGAACATCGTCAGCGGCGCGATGTGGAAGCAGATTTTTGAAGGCAATGATCAGCTTCGGCAGCGTGTTGCGTATGCGTTGTCCCAGATTCTAGTGATCTCACTCGAAAACAACCGCATACAAGACTTTACATGTGGGGCGGCGGCCTACCTCGACATTCTGGGAAAACATGCGTTCGGCAATTTCCGCGACCTTCTGAAGGATGTCACGCTCTCCACAGCGATGGGTGAGTATCTGGACATGAAGCAGAACGCGAAAATCGACAACGTTGGTGGATCACGTCCGAATGAAAACTACGCACGTGAAATGCTGCAGTTGTTCTCAATCGGCACGGTCATGTTGAACCAGGATGGGTCGGTCCAGTTCGCGAACGGTAAACCGATTGATACCTATGACGAGGTGATCGTGCAGGAGTTAGCGCGTGCGCTTACCGGTTGGACATATAGTAAACAAGACCAAACCAAGTCATGGAGATGGTTGTTCCCCGATACGCCGTTTCCCGGTGACGCGGCGCTGACGCCAGAGCAACTCACGATGTCGTGCGACGTATGGGCGTCGCCGATGGAGCCGTGGCGCACTAACTATCGTGCAAATGACAATAAGCGCGATATCGTTGGGACGCCTCACGATACCTTTCCAAAATCCTTGTTGAAGTATCCGGGCTCGACGAATCGCAAGCAGGAGCTGCCGGCAGGTCAAACGCCGGAAAAGGATCTTGATGACGCGATAGAAAACATCTTTTATCACCCCAATGTCGGGCCGTTTATTGGTGAGTTGCTCATCCAGCGTTTAGTGACCAGTAATCCAAGCGGCGCATATGTGTCGCGCGTCGCGGCTGCATTTAACGACAACGGCGCCGGTGTGCGTGGTGATATGAAGTCGGTCATCCGGGCAATCCTGCTTGACTCGGAAGCCACAGCCTCTATCGGAAATCAGTCGAGTTCATTCGGCAAGTTACGCGAGCCAGTCCTGCGTTTCACACAGGCGCACCGCGCGTTTTCTGCGAAGACCGGTAACGGCAGTTACTCCAACATTGGTAACCTATCTGGTTCGCAACAACTAGGCCAAAGTTTGTTGCGCGCGCCGAGTGTCTTCAACTTCTATTCCCCAGAGTTCGCGCCTTCCGGGCTTGTCGCAAAGAGCGGCTTGGTTGGACCCGAGTTCGAGATCACCAGCAGCGCCACACTTGCCGGATTTGCAGAGTTCAGCCGGTGGAACATGACCAACGGGTTTGGCAACTGGGAAACCGATAAATCCAAGTGGCTTAAACCGCACTACGACCCGTACTTGGCGCTGGCGTCAAATCCGGGCGCGCTAGTAGATGCACTCAATGTCGTCATGCTGTCAGGCGCGATGAGTTATTCCTTTAGAACCGCCGTTGTTGATGCAGTTTCCAAAGTTTGGTATATGGGCGGTAACGAGGACCGCAACCTAGAGCGCGTGCGAATGGCGCTGTGGTTAGTCCTCAATTCACCCGAATATTCCATTCAGCGCTAGGAGCCGACATGAGCCAAATTGATCTACATCGTGACCGGCGTGCCTTCATTAAGTCAGTCTCCGCCATGGCTTCGCTGCCATTGATCGGTAACGTAATGCAGGCAGCAAATGCTGCCGGACCGTTTGATGATTACCGCGCCTTAGTGGTGCTCTTTCTATACGGCGGTACGGATAACAACAATATGGTCATCCCGTTGGGTGCTGAGTACGCCGCCTACGCCACCCCTCGCGGTAATCTTGCCATCCCACAAGCCAACGTCATTCCAATCGCGGCCGGTGTGTCGGGCCGTTCATTTGGTATGCATCCCAATTTAAAGTCGTTGGCGGCGATATTCAACAACGAGCGAAAACTCGCTGTTGCGAGCAATGTGGGTGTGTTGGTTGAACCCACAACGCTGGCGGCTTTTCAGCAAAAAAGCAAATTACCGCCGCAATTGTTCTCGCACTCGGACATGGTGGGCCACACCCATACTGGCCGCCCTGATTGGCCTGCAGAAACAGGTTGGGGCGGGCGCCTGGCTGACCTCATCGAGTCGGCAAACGGCAACTCTCAAGTCTCAACCTCGATCAGTGTTTCTGGGCAAACCGTGTTTCAGAAGGGCAGTAAGGTCACTTCGTATACGCTGAATGAGTGGAGGGGCGCAGATAGCGTGATCGTAAGCCGGCCGCGCGCGTATCGCGACTGGGACAGCTCGTCGGTTGCCAGAGCCAATCCGCAGATCGCATATGAGGCGCAACTCGCCTCGGCGGGGTCCAACTTGCTGGAGCTGCAATACAAAAGTATGGCCCTGCAAGCCGTGAACACCGGCGACTACCTAACGTCGGTCTTGTACAACGTTGACGCTAACGGCAATCCTGTTCGTGGAGCAAACAATTCCGTAACGGAAAAATTCCCAGTGGGTACAGCACCACCGTTGAGTTTTGTGGATTCGCGTGGCCGAACCATCACCAACAAGTTAGCTTCACAACTCAAGTCCGTGGCGAGCCTCATCTCCGCGCGCAACGTGCTCGGTGTAAAACGCCAGATATTTTTTGTGTCATTGAATGGCTTCGATACGCACGGTGATCAGTTCAAAGACTCCAACAATGAAGCAACGCCGATATTGAGTGGCCGTCATGCCGACCTTCTGCAGCAGATGGACGATGCCGTTTCATGGTTCTACAACTGGACCAAAACCGCCGGCGTCGCGAACTCGGTGACCACTGCGACGCTCTCTGACTTTGGACGCACGCTCATTTCCAACGGTGCAGGAAGTGACCACGGTTGGGGTGGACACAACTTTGTCTTGGGTGGCGCGGTGAATGGTGGAAGATTCTATGGCGGACCAAGCGCGGGACAAGAGTTCCCGATTGTTGCCCTCGGCACAACGTTGGACGTGGGACAGGGACGACTGCTCCCAACCACTTCCATTGACGAGTACGGCGCAACCCTCGCCAAGTGGATGGGGGCGTCTAACAGCGAACTCACCACAGTATTCCCAAACCTTTCGCGCTTTCCACGCCAGACGGGGATGGGGTTCGTCTAGCGTTTGGTTGCGCCATGCGCGCTAGATTGGAAAACGCTCAAGTGCGTCAATCAATCGGCTGATCTCGTCAGCAGAGTTGTAATGCGCGATCGAGACCCGCACCACGCCGCCTCGCTGTCGAATACCGCTGGCATCGATTAGGCGCTGAGCATAGAAGTCGCCGAACCGAATGCCGATCCCAGATTGGTCGACATGCCGAACGATCGCCTCACTTTGTTTACCGTCAACGACAAAGCTGATGGTCGGCATACGATCACCATTGGTGACACGATCGCGGCCAATGATGCGAATGTGCTTTTTGCTGCGTAGATAACTGAGCAGCATTTCAGCGAGGGTGTCTTCGTGGCGCGCGAACACATCAAACGCCGCCTGCATTTTTTCTCGCGGAGTTCCCGGTGCACCCAAGGCTTCGCCCATGGCAACCAAGTAGTCGCCGATACCTGCGCACCCGTACGACAACTCAAAATTCACATTGCCCGGTTGGAGTTTGTACGGCAATACATCCGCACCGATGAAGTGATGATTGAGACTCGGCAGGGCAAGCAGTAGGTCGCGTTTTCCCCACAACACCGCATAGTGCGGGCCGAACACCTTATAGAAGCTAAACACGTAAACATCCGCGCCGCTGGCTTGTACATCAACCAATCGGTGCGGCGCATAAGCAACACCGTCGACACATAGTTTGCCGCCGACGGCATGTACACGCTTGGCGATTTCAGCGACCGGGTTTACCGTTCCCAGCACGTTCGATGCGTGGGTGACTGCCACCCATTTTGTGCGGGAGGTGAGAAGGTTATCCAGATCGGCGAGGTCGAGTTCGAGCGTTTCGCGATTCACTTCCCAAACCTTGATGACGGCACCTGCTTCTTGCAAACGCATCCAGCCACCAATATTGCTTTCGTGGTCGGTGTTGCTAATGACGATTTCATCTCCCGGTTTGATGCCGGGACGCAGCGCTTGCGTGAACAGAAACATCAACAATGTCGTCGCACTACCCATCACCACTTCTTCATCGTGTGCAGCGTTGATGAGGGTTGCCACAGAACGGCGTGCGGCGAGCACCCGTGCCGAGGCTTCTTGTGACGTGGCGTAGCTGGCGCCCAATTGCACGCTGGTGGTGGTGAGGTAATCGTGAATTCGGTCTGCAACGCGTTTCAACACTTGCGAGCCGCCGGCGTTGTCGAGGAAGACCATGTTGGTTGCCAGCGCCGGAAATTCCGCGCGAACCGCATCTAATTGTTGTGGGGTCATTGATCAGTCCGAAGAAATAGGGAAGTTCTTAAAACTCCGTCGTCCCAGCTCATTTTGGTAACTGAGCTGGGCCTCAGACCTCCGTAACTCATTGATCTTGCTGCGGACTGGATTCCAGCCTTCGCTCACTACTGTCCGGAACGTTTTTGCGGATTGATCGTAATCCACTGCTATTTTTGCTTTTTTAGTCAAGTTGGAGAGGTTGAGACTCAAATCTTGCACGCCGCTTAAAGAGCCCTGACATCCCGAGCGAAGTCGAGGGATCTGCTGTTGAAACCGTAAAAGCAGATTCCTCCACTACGCTGCGCTTCGGTCGGAATGACAGAGTGAGGTTGACCGATTTTGGCCTTTGTGCATCAACGGATCATCGCCGTAACCTGAACCTGAGCCGAACCGAAGACCACTAAAGATCAATGCTTCAAACGTTCCGGACAGTAGTGAGCCTTCGCTGGAATGACGGCAATTTTGAGGTTTTTGTTGCCGGATCAATAGAAATTCACAATATGGAAACCCTATGAATGGCGGATATCTTCACGCGAAAACGGCTGAAAACGCCCGCCAAATGGCGAGTTTGCAACTACATGCGTGGTTCGGTGATGGGCGGGAACCACCACGGGTTATGTTGTTCGGTCACGTTTTCAATCAACATCCGTTTACGCCGAAAGCGGGTGATGGAAGAGTCACCCATACGTGATGGGCCGAGGCCGGAATTCTTGAAGGCTTGTTTCTCACCATCGTGAACAATCGCTGTCAGCGCCGCATCGTTAATGCTGATGGCGCCACCATCCATCTTTTTCGCAACCTCGATGGCGCGATCACGCGGGCCGAACACCGCACCGGACAATCCAAACTCGGTACCGTTGGCGAGAGCGATACCTTCTTCTGCGTTAGCGACCGACATCACCGGCAACACGGGGCCGAACGTTTCCTCGGTCATGATTTTCATGTCGGCCTTGACGTCAACCAACACCACCGGTTTGCACCAGAGGCCACCGCCATGTGATTCAACATTGCCACCCGCCAGCGCCTTGGCACCACGCGTATAGGCGTCGTCGAGCTGCGCACGGATAGTTTCGGCCTGGCGCTCAGCGATCAGCGGGCCAACGACACCGTCGTCGATATTCGGATAGGCGAGCTTGAGCGCATTACACTCGGTTGCGAGTGCAGCCACGAATTCTTGGTACACCGGTGCCTCAACAAATACCCGCTCGACTGACAGACAAGACTGGCCGGCGTTGGCGTTGCCGCCCCATGCCACCGACCGTGCCGCGCGTGGAATGTCAGCGCCTTCTAGCACGATCACCGCATCCTTGCCGCCGAGCTCCAAGAAACACGCAATCAAACGCTCTGCGCAGTGGCGCGCGATGATGCGACCCGTCGCAACACTGCCGGTAAAACATACCGCGTCAGCGTTGTCGATCATCGCCGCACCCGTTGCCGGGCCACCCTGCACAAAGCTGAGCACGTTGGCCAGTTCGGGCACGCTGTTGATGGCGCGTTGTAACGGCCCAACAAACCGCGGCGTCACTTCAGACGGTTTGACCATCACTGCACATCCCGCGGCAAGCGCGGGAATGGTATCGATCAATGCCAAGAGCATTGGAAAGTTCCACGGACTGATGACCGCAACCAACCCCACCGGCACACTCGCCGCGGTGAGAGTCATCGGGTTGACCACGCTTTCCCGCGTAGCGGGTTCTTCAAGCAATGCGGGGGCGCGAGTCGCCCAGCGCAGGATGTTGCCGATCGCTGAATCAACTTCCAACTCGGATTCGCGTTTACGGCCGGTGTCGTTGACCAGTGCATCAATGAGCGCCTGGCGTTCTGCCTTGACGGCTTCGGCAAATCGAAACAATACGGCACAACGGTCAGCCGCCGGCATCTCGGACCAAACGGGGCTATGGGCCCGAAGTTTGGTCGCGCGCTCGGCGATTTCAGCCGGCGTGACAATCGGAAACTGGTAGTCGTATTGCCCGTTGCGCGGGTTGCGAACACGAAACATTTCGCTCATTTTGGTGTGGCCTTGTTTTGAATTGCGGCGATGCCTCGCTCGATGGCCGCGCGGAATCCTGCGCGCGATGGCTTTTCATTGGCGAGAACATTGGGTGGGTAGACACTCATCTGGTAGGTGGTCGCAAATGGCTCGAGGCGCAGTCGTGCCAGATAGTTATCCATGCCGACACGACCCCGCACATGTCGGATGGTGGCGGGGTCAATCTGGGTGAGGGCGACCATCGATTCCCCGTAGCCGGCTTCTGCCAAGATACGGCCTTCGTAATCAATCACCATCGAGCCGCTATCCGTGGACGCCATTGGAATGTCGATGCCCGCGATACCCGCACTGTTGGCAGACACCACGTAGGCCAGGTTCTCGACCGCACGTGCGCGTTTGGCGATACCTTTTTTGGTTGCCTGTGGGCTGCCGGTTTCAGATGACGAATGCAGGAAAATCTCGGCGCCACGTAGCGCCAATGAGCGTGCCACTTCGGGGAACAAAATTTCTTCGGATGCGATGCAGGCGAGATTGCCAAGTGGTGTGTCCGCGACCGGGAAGGCGGCCTCAGCGCCGTATACATCCACAAACTTGTCCCAAACGTCATGTGGTGTCGCGGTGTACATCGAAATGAGACGGCGGTAGCGAAGGATCAATTCGCCTTGATCATTGATGATGAAACTCACCTGAAACGAAAGATCCGAAAACTTGGGGTCGATCTCGTAAGCGTTGCCGGAGAGATAGACACCGTTCTTCTTGGCGACTTCACCAAGCGCCTTGTACTCGGGACCGTCTTGCAGCAGGCATGCACGTGCGGCCCATGTTGGGAGGTCAGGGCCGGTTGGAAAACTGGTTAGAAAATACTCAGGCAACACCACCAGCTTCAAATCGTCGCCGGAAAACATCTTGGAGGCGGCGATCTGCCGGTCAATACGCGCAATGGATCGCATCATCTGTGCGCGACACGCGGCTACGTCGCTGATGCTGTTGACCGCATCACAACGTATTTGTAGTGCCAGTGCACGGTAGGGTCCGAATAGGTTCGGTTGAGATGACATCAGTCGGCCTGTGAGGTTGTGTTGGGTTGAGAGGAGGTGTTAACAAAGCCATCAAGCAGGATCACCTGTGCATCACAGATGCCTTCGCGCAGTTTACGAATCTCGGCATATTCCGCAGAATGCCAGTAGGCGAGTGCCGCGCCTTTGGTTGGCCATTCGGAAATCACCTTCTTGCCAACGGTAGGCTGCCCTTCGAGAGTATCTCCCTCAGGGCCTAGAACCAGATATTTGCCGCCCATCCGTGTAACCAGTGCCGCGTTCGCCGAACCGTAGGCGGCAAATCGCTTGGCGTCATGAATGACCGCGCTGACAAAGATATAGGCTGGCATGAATGGGGCTGAATGGAGGGTCAGAATTTTGGTACGCGTTTTTCAATGAAGGCGGCCGCACCTTCGGCAAAGTCAGTACCTTTGAAGGCGTCGGTGAAGATCTGTCTCGTCTCGGCATCGTCGTTCGTTTGTCCCGCTCGAATCTTGAGAAGGGATTGTTTGATCCCGCGTGCGCTATATGACGATAGGGAGGTAATTCTCGACAACATGGCTGCTACTGCCGATGGCAACAACGCGGGATGGACACACTCGGTAACCATGCCCCAATTCACGGCGGTCGCCGCATCGACCTCCTTGGCGAGTAACAGGATCTCACGTGCACGCGCCGCACCGACCAACTCAACCACCCGCAGACAATCAACCAGCCGATATGTCAGGCCGAGCTTTGACGGCGTGATGGCGAACTTGGCGTCGGTTGTACACAGCCGAAAGTCGCAGGCCGCAGCGAGTGCGGCACCGCCGCCATAACACGTGCCGCGGATGACGGCGATGGTTGGCTGCGGTAACGCAGCAAATGCGTCTAGCGCCTGCGCAATCGTGTCTTGGTTGTGTGCCATCCACGCGGTATCGCCGACGTGTTCACGCAACTCGTGGATATCGGCACCTGCGCTGAAGTGCGCGCCTTCACCTTGCAACACCACTGCGCGTACATCGCCGTTGGCCGCAATCA
>Ga0315900_10005163_pt1 | contig 18033 bp, 15 predicted proteins | sample LakEriMetagenome_FD_203521 | JGI IMG/M metagenome (GOLD analysis project Ga0315900, IMG submission 203521) | Freshwater fungal communities from buoy surface, Lake Erie, Ohio, United States - Buoy 12 MA114 | ecosystem: Environmental > Aquatic > Freshwater > Lake > Lake biofilm | place: USA: Lake... | reverse complement strand
CAGCCATTGGGCAGCTGCATCGCGACGACGTCGTTGCGGCCGACGCCCAGGCGCGCGAGGCCCACCGCGATCCGGTCGGCCATGCGCGCGAGCTCGCGCCACGTGAAGCGACGCATCTCGCCGCTCTCCAGGCGCAGCGCGGTGAGCGCGAGCTTGTCGGGGCAGCTGGCGACGCAGGCGTCGAGTTCGTCGTTGATGGTGCGGTCATGCCACCAGCCGCGCGCGATGCTCTCGGCGCGACGGGGAGCGAGCAGGATGGCATCGAATTCCATGGGGTGTCTCCTCCGGATGGATGGTCTGCACTCAGGCGGGCACGGCCTTGCGGCCGGCGCGGGTGCGAGCGATGACAGTCTTCATGATCTGCGCGGTACCGTCGCCGATCTGGAAGCCGAGCACGTCGCGCAGCCGCTGCTCCATCGGCCCGCGGTCGTAGCCGGCGTGGCCGTGCATCAGCAGGCACTGGTGGATGCAGTCGTAGGCGAGCTTCGGGGCCCACCACTTGCACATCGCCGCCTCGGCGCTGTGGGCGTGGCCGTGGTCCTTCAGCCACAGCGCCTGCAGGCACAGCAGCCGCGCGGCCTCGACCTGGGTGTCGAAGTCGGCGAGCGGGTGCGACACGCCCTGGAAAGCCGACAGCGGCTTGCCGAAGGCTTCGCGCTGCGCGACCCAGGCCCAGGTCTCCTCGAGCGCGACCCGGGCCACCGCCAGCACCTGCAGGCCGATCAGCGCGCGCGAGAAATCGAAGCCCTGCATCACCTGCACGAAGCCGCGGTTCTCGTCGCCGAGCCGGTGGCTGGCGGGCACCCGGACATCGTCGAAGAACAGCGAGCCGCGGCCGATCGCGCGCTGGCCGTGGCAGTCGAAGCGGCTGCGGGTCAGCCCGCGCACATCGCCGGGCACCAGCAGCGCGGTGACGCCGTGCGCGCCCGATTCGACCGACCCGGTGCGACCGAAGACGACGATGGCGTCGGCCTGATCGGCGGCCGAGATCGAGGTCTTCTCGCCGTTGATGATGTACTCGTCGCCAACACGCTCGACGCGCAGCCGCAGGTTGGCGGCGTCCGACCCCCCTCGCGGTTCGGTCAGCGCGATCGCGAGCAGGGCCTCGCCCGCCACCAGCCGCCGCAGCCACGGGCCGACCACCTCGGGGTCGCCATGCTCGGCGAGGATCTGGCCATTCAGCGAGGCGAGCAGGTTGATGTAGGACAGGCTGAGGTCGGCGCGGGCGATCTCCTCGTGGATGACGCCCGCCGCCAGGCAGCCCAGACCCTGCCCGCCGAAGGCCTCGGGCAGTTCCGGCGCGATGAAGCCCATCGCGCCCATCTCGCGCATCAGCGCGCGGTCGAGCACGCGGGTGCGGTCGCGCTCCTGAAAGCCGGGCGCCACGCGCTCGCTCGCGAAGCGCCGGGCGTGGCCGGCGAGCGCGGCGAGGTCCTCGTCGAGGTAGGGATTCGGCGTCATGGCCCGGGTCCTACTTCGCGTACCGGCGGAACTCGGGCTTGCGCTTTTCCTTCAGCGCGGCGACACCCTCGCGCGACTCGTCGGTGTCGTAGTAGAGCTTCAGCGCATACATGCCCATGCCAGCGATGCCGGCCTGGTGCGCGGTGTCCATGTTGAAGCTGCGCTTGGCGATCGCGATCGCGGTGGGGCTTCGCTCGCAGATCGTCTCGGCCCATTCCTGCACGGTGGCATCAAGCTGCTCGGGCGGCACGCAGACGTTGGCCAGCCCCATCGCCACGGCTTCGGCGCCGCTGTAGCGCTTGTTCAGGTACCAGATCTCTCGGGCCTTCTTCTCGCCGACCACGCGCGCGAGGAAGGCCGTGCCGTAACCGGGATCGACCGAACCCATCTTCGGGCCGACCTGGCCGAAGATCGCCTTCTCGGAGCAGATGGTGAGGTCGCAGATCGTGGCGAGCACGTTGCCCCCACCGATCGCAAAGCCCTGGACCCGGGCGATGACCGGCTTGGGCACGTCGCGGATCGCGGTATGCAGCTCCTCCATCGGCAGGCCGATCGTGCCGCGGCCATCGTAGTTGCCGTCATGCGCCGACTGGTCGCCGCCGGTGCAGAAGGCCCGGTCGCCCGCGCCGGCGAGCACGATGCAGCCGATGTCGCGGTCGTAGCCGGCCTTGTTGAAGGCGCGGATCAGCTCGTCGCAGGTGGTGCCGCGGAACGCGTTCATCTTGTCCGGGCGGTTGATGATGATCCAGGCCACGCCGTTGCGGACCTCGTACAGGATGTCTTCGAATTGCATCACGGACTCCGTGGAAAGTTGCGGGCTCAACCGTTCATCGTCAGGCCGCCCGAGACGCTGAGCACCTGACCGGTGACGAAGGCGGCATCCGAGCTGGCGAAGAACAGGATCGCGCCGGGCAGGTCGTCGGGCTGGCCGATGCGCCCCAGCGGGATCGAGCGGGTGAAGGCCTCGACCAGCTTCTCGGGGTTGGCGGCGCCCTGTTTGAAGCCGTCGAACAGCGCGGTGTCGGTGGGGCCGGGACACACGACATTGACGGTGATGCCGTGGCGGGCGTGCTCGCGCGCGATGGTCTTCGAGAAGGCGACCAGACCACCCTTGCACGCGGCGTACACCGCCTCGCCCGAGGAACCCACGCGGGCCGCATCGGACGACACGTTGACGATGCGGCCGGCACGACGTGCCACCATGCCCGGCAGCACCGCGTGGTGCATGTTCAGCGCGCCCACCAGGTTGATGGCGATCAGCTTCTCCCACTGCGCGGGCACGGTCTTCGTGAAGGGCAGGAAGACATCCCAGCCTGCGTTGTTGACGAGCACGTCAATCGGGCCGAGCGCGGCCTCGGTGGCGGCCACCGCGGCGTCGACCGTGGCGCGATCGGCGATGTCGCAGGCGTAGGCCTGGGCCTTGCCACCCTGCGCGCGGATGGCGGCGGCAACCGTCTCGGCGGCCTGCAGGTTGAGGTCGAAGACCGCGACCTTCGCGCCTTCGGCCGCGAAACGGCGGCAGGTGGCCCCGCCGATGCCGCCACCGCCGCCGGTGACGATGACTGTCTGATCGGTGAATCGCTGCATGCTGAACGCTCCTGGGATGGGATCGACGGGGCCGACGCGCCAGCGCTCGCAGCCCGTCACGACCGATGATCGAATCGTGCATCAGCCTCGCTTTTATGTCAATATATTGACGCACATAGCACCAAACCAAACGCCGGAGAGCCCCCTGATGCCATCGGCCGAAACGCTCGAAGAACGCAAGAAACGTACTGCAAGACCCACCTCGGAGGCGCGCTTCGATCTCGCCAACAGGCTCTTTTTCCGGCTCTACCAATGCGCAAACATGTTGCACAAAACGGGCAGCCGCGCCGTCGAAACCGAAGGGCTGACCACGCAGCAGTGGGCGGTGCTCGGGGCGTTGTCGCGCGAGCGGGCGCGCGAGGGCATGGCGATCGGCGAGCTCGCCCGCTACCTGATGGTGAGCCGGCAGAACCTGTCGGGGCTGATCGGACGCATGGTGCGCGACGGCCATGTCGCGATCGCGCGTGGCGGGCATGACCGCCGCGAACGCGTGGTCACGATGACTCAGGCCGGGCGTCATGTCTGGCTGGACCAGGCCCAGCCCAAGATCCGGGCGTATTACGAGGCGGCGCTCGCCGACTTCTCCGGCGGCGATCTCGCCCACACACTGCACTACCTGCTGAAGCTGCTCGGCAACATGGAGCGGATCGACGCCTCGGCAACAGGACGCGCCGAGCCCCAGGAAAGCAAAGGGCGGCCCGCGGGCCGCCCTTGACGGCAGGGGCGGTGAACGCCCCCGCAGGCCGTTCTCAGTAGACCTCGAACAGGCCCGCGCCGCCCATGCCGCCGCCGATGCACATCGACACCACGACATGCTTGGCGCCGCGGCGCTTGCCTTCCATCAGCGCGTGGCCGGTCAGGCGCGCGCCGGTCATGCCGAAGGGGTGGCCGATCGCGATCGAGCCGCCGTTGACGTTGTACTTGGCCGGGTCGATGCCCAGCTTGTCACGGCTGTACAGGCACTGGCTGGCGAAGGCCTCGTTGAGTTCCCACAGATCGATGTCGTCGATCTTCAGGCCGTGGCGCGCGAGCAGCCGCGGGATCGCGAAGACCGGGCCGATACCCATCTCGTCGGGCTGGCAGCCGGCAACCGCCCAGCCGCGGAAGGCGCCCAGCGGCTGCAGGCCGCGACGCTCGGCCTCCTTGGCCTCCATCAGCACGACCGCGGCGGCGCCGTCGGAGAGCTGGCTCGCGTTGCCCGCGGTGATGAACTTGCCCGGACCCTTGACAGGCTCGAGCTTGGCCAGGCCCTCGAGCGTGGTGTCGGGGCGGTTGCACTCGTCGCGATCGACGGTGACCTCGACCATCGACTCGGCCTTGGTGACCTTGTCGACCACCTTCATCACGGCCTTGACCGAGATGATCTCGTCCTTGAACTTGCCTGCCTGCTGGGCGGCCGCCATGAGCTTTTGCGACTGCAGCGAGTACTCGTCCTGGTACTCGCGGCTGATGCCGTAACGCGCCGCGACCACGTCGGCGGTATCGATCATCGGCATCCAGTAGTCGGGGTAGAGCTCGGTGATGCGGGTGTCCTTGCCACCGCCGCCGCCGCCCTGGAAGCTGATCGAGTCGACGCCGCCGCCGACCATGATGTTCGCGCCCTCGTGGACGATGTAGTGGGCGGCGTGCGCGATGGCGTTCAGGCCCGACGAGCAGGCGCGATGGATGGTGACGCCGGAGGTGGTCACCGGCAGGCCGGCGAGCAGCGCGGCACCACGCGCGACGTTGCCCGAGGCGGCCACGCAGCCGGCGACCACGTCCTCGACCTCGGCCGGGGCGACACCCGAGCGCTTGACCGCGTGCTCGACGGCGTGACCGAGCATCGCCATGTTCGAGGTGTTGTTGAAACCGCCACGCGCCGCCTTGGTCAGGCCGGTACGCGCGTACGAAACGATGACTGCTTCCCGCATCATGGGTCTCCTGTGGTCCGATCGGCCGGGATGGTCGCGGCGAACTCCGCCGCTCACGGATCGACCGGAAGTGTCACACCAACGCGCGCCCCGCGGAAGGCGCACCGATCCGGGAATCGGCGCGTCGCCATGCGACCCGGCGCTGGAGGCGGCGAAACCCCGGTGGCATCGGTCCGCAGGCACGCTTGCCGACGAGCATCCGGGCACGGAGTCGTGGACAATCGACCGACGGCCACGGTGGCGCTGCCGCCGGCCACCACCAGGAATCCCGACGATGAGAAAGAACGCCGCGCTGGCGAAGTGGCGCGCAGGCCAGCAGACCATCGGCTGCTGGCTGTCGCTGTCGAACACCCACAGCGCCGAGGCGCTGTCGATGGCCGGCTTCGACTGGCTGTGCGTCGACATGCAGCACGGCCTGCTCGACTACGGCGACCTGCGCCACATGCTGCCGGCGATGTCGGCCTCGGAGGCCACTCCGATCGTTCGCGTCTCGGGCAACGACCCGCGCGAGATCATGAAGGCCCTCGATGCCGGGGCCTACGCGGTGATCGTGCCGCTGATCAACACCCGCGAGGAGGCCGCCGCGGCGATCTCGGCCTGCCGCTACCCGCCGCTGGGCACCCGCTCCTTCGGCCCGCTGCGCGCGGGCCTGTACGGCGGCGCGGGCTACGCGACCGAGGCCAACGACGAGATCGCCTGCATCGCGATGATCGAGACCCGCCAGGGCATCGACAACCTCGAGGCGATCGTCACCACGCCCGGCCTGGGCGGGGTCTACATCGGCCCCTCCGACCTCGCGCTCGCCCTTGGCCTGCCGGCCCGCGGCGACACCGACAACGCGCTGCACCTCGAAACCGTCGGCCGCATCCTGGATACCTGCCGGCGGCACCGCGTGCCCTGCGGCATCCACACCGGCGGGCTGGCCTGGGCGAAGCGTCGCCTGCAGGCGGGCTTCGACTTCGTCACGCTCGGCTCGGACATCGGCTTCATGATGCAGGCCGCCGCGAGCGACCTCGCGAGCGCGCGCGGTGTGGTCAGGCCCGCGGGCCCGGCGACCGCCTACTGACGGCGCGCAGCCCGCCCCCCATTCCGAGCAACGACGTGAGCGATACCCCCCTGCCCACCCGGGCCCAGGCCCTCGAGCGGCTGACCGCGCCTGGCCAGCCCTACGAACTGCGCACGCAGGCGGTCGGCGGCCGGCCGCTGCGAATGTTCGTCAACGCGCCGACCAGCCTGCGCCAGCTCTTCGCCGACACCGCGACCGACGCGCCCTTTCTCGTCTACCAGGACGAGCGGCTGAGCTTCGCCCAGACCCTGTCGCGCGCGGCGGCCTTCGCCCGCGTGCTGGTCGATCGCTACGGCGTGCGCGCCGGCGACCGTGTCGCGATCTCGATGCGCAACTACCCCGAGTGGGTGATCGCCTTCATGGCGACCACCTCGATCGGCGCGACCGCAGTGGCAATGAACGCCTGGTGGCAGCCCGACGAGATGGCTTACGGCCTGGCCGACAGCGGGGCCACGGTGCTGGTGGCCGACGCCGAACGCCTGACACGCCTCGCGCAGTGCTCGCCCGCACCGGCGACACGGCCGATCGCGGTGCGCGTCGCACAGCCGCCGGCGGGCGTGCCGCGCTTCGAGGACCTGGTCGCGCAGGCGGGCGACGGGCCGATGCCCGCGGCCGACATCGACGGCGAGGCGATCGCCGCGATCTTCTACACCTCGGGCTCGACCGGCCATCCGAAGGGCGTGATGCTCAGCCACCGCAGCGTGCTGGCGGCGCTGATGTCATGGGAGCTCGACCTGCTGGCCGGCATGCTGTGCAGCGGCCTCACCCCGCCGACGCCGACCGCGCAACCGGCCACGCTGCTGGCGGTGCCGCTGTTCCATGCCACCGGCTCGCACGCGGTGTACCTGGCGAGCTACCGGCTGCAGCGCCGGCTGGTGTGCATGCACAAGTGGGACCCGGAGCAGGCGGCCGAGCTGATCGAGCGCGAGCACATCACTTCGGTGGTCGCGCCCGCGGCCATGACCGGCGATCTCGTGCGCGTGGGCCGCGAGACCCGCCGTGATCTCTCGTCGCTGCTGTCGATCGGCGGCGGCGGCGCGCCGCGCGCCCCGGAGCAGGTGCGCCAGATCGACGCGGTCTTCGCGAACGCGATGCCGGGTACCGGCTGGGGCATGACCGAGACCAACGCGATCGGCACCGGCATCGGCGGCGAGGAATACCTGAAGCGGCCCGCGAGCTCGGGACGCTGCTCGGCGGTGATGGAACTGCGCATCGTCGACGACCAGGGCCGAGCGCTGCCCGCGGGCGAGCGCGGCGAGCTGCTGGTGCGCGGCACCGGCATGTTCAGCGGCTACTGGAACCGGCCCGAGCTCAACGCGACCGTCTTCGACGACGGCTGGTTCCGCACCGGCGATGTCGCCTACCTCGACGACGAGGGCTATCTGTTCATCGTCGACCGCATCAAGGACCTGATCATCCGCGGCGGCGAGAACATCGGCTGCGGGCAGGTCGAGGCGGCGCTGCTGATGCACCCCGACGTGCACGAGGTCGCGGTCTACGCGGTGCCCGACGAGCGGCTGGGCGAGGAGGTGGGCGCCACGGTTCACTGCGCGCCCTCGCTCGAGCCCGAGGCGCTACGCGAGTTCGTCGCCGCGCATCTGGCGCGCTTCGAGGTGCCGCGCTACATCCTGAAGTCCGACGTGCCGCTGCCGCGCACCGCATCGGGCAAGATCCTGAAGCGCCAGCTGCGCGACGAGGCGGTCGCACGACTGGCATCGCCCTCCACCGACACGAGGCCCTCGGCATGAGCACGAGCAGCACAACCATCACGGGCTACGAGGTCGCGGCCGTCGAGGCCTGGATCGCCGCCCATGTCACCGGCCTGACGCCACCGCTGCGCTGGACGCGACTGGAGGGCGGTCACTCCAACCTCACGTACCGGCTCGACGACGCGCAGGGCCGCAGCGCGGTGATCCGCCGCCCGCCGATGGGCGAGCTGCTGCCGAAGGCGCACGACATGGAGCGCGAATGGCAGCTGATCAGCGCGCTCGGCCCGACGCCGGTGCCGGTGCCCGCCGCGCTGGGGCTGTGCACCGACCGTTCGGTGACCGGCGCGATCTTCTACGTGATGGGCCTGATCGACGGCCATCCGCTGTACACGTCTGAAGACACGCTGCGCTGGGTGCCCGCCGACCGGCGCATGGTGTTCGCCCACTCCTTCATCGATGTGCTGGCCGACCTGCACACGGTCGACCCCGACGCGGTCGGCCTGACCGGGCTGGGCAAGAAGGAAGGCTACGTGGCGCGCCAGCTCAACGCCTGGTACCGCTCCTGGACGGCGTCGATCGACGCCGCGAAGTACGACGACCCTCGCGCGCACTCGCTGCAGAAGTTCTTCCTCGAGAACGTGCCCGAGCAGGCGCCGGGGCGCATCGTCCACGGCGACTACGGCACCCACAACTGCCTGGTGGGGCCCGATGCGACAGTGGCGGCCGTGGTCGACTGGGAGATCTCGACCCTTGGCGATCCGCTGGCCGACCTGGCCTACGCGCTGAACTGGTGGCCCGACCCCACCGACGCGATCCCGCAGGCCGACAACGCCTCGACCTCGGTGCCCGGCATGCCCGAGCGCAGCTACCTCGCGCGGCGCTACGGCGAACGCACCGGCCGCGATCTCTCGCAGCTCGACTACTACCTGGGCTTCAACCGCTGGAAGACCGCCGCGATCGTGCACGGCGTGTATGCGCGCTACATCGAGGGCAAGAAGAGCAGCGCCGGCATCGACCTCGATCACATGCGCGGGCGCATCGGCACCGCGCTGACGCTGGCCGAGCAGGCCGTCGAGCGGCTGATCGCCCGACGCCCGGCCTGAGGCTGGCCACGGCGCCTCCCGGCGCCGCGCCTCGCGCCCCGGCAGCGCCCGGCCTGTGCCGGACGCCGCGAGACCCCGGCTACGAGGTCCCGACGATCCCGCCGTCGCAGGCGATGACCTGCCCCACGACGAACTCGCCGGCGCGCGAACTCAGGAAGATCGCCAGCCCCGCGATGTCCTGCGGGGTGCCCACCCGCCCGCTCGGGTTGCGACTGCCGACGCTGTCCCAGTCGACATCCTCGGTCTTGCCGCCGAAGCCCACCCCGGTGCTCAGCATCCACGTCGGGAAGGGTCCCGGCGCGATCGCGTTGCACAGGATGCGCTCCTTCGTCAGGTGCGCCGCCAGGAAACGCGTGAGGTGGTGCACCGCGGCCTTGGAGGCGCCGTAGGAGAAGGTCTGGAAGATCGCGCTCTTCAGGCCGTCGATCGAGCCGATGTTGATGACCCGCGCCGGGCTGTCACCGGCACCGGCCGCGCGCAGCAGCGGCAGCAGCTGCTGGGTCAGGAAGAACACGCCCTTGACGTTCGTGTCCATGACCTTGTCCCAGCCGATCTCGGGGAAGCTCTCGATCGGCGCGCCCCAGGCGACCCCCGCGTTGTTGACGAGGATGTCGAGGCGTTCCTCGCGCTCGGCGAGCGCCTTCGCGAGCTGGTACACGCCCTCGATGCGCGACAGATCAGCCGGCAGCGCGATGCACTGCCCGCCGAAGGACTGCATCAGGCGCTGCGCGGTCGCCTCGCAGGCGTCGGCCTTGCGCGACGAGATGTAGACCTTCGCGCCGGCCGCGAGGAAACCGGCGGCGATCATCTCGCCGATGCCGCGCGAGCCGCCGGTGACCAGCGCAACCTTGCCGCGGATCGAGAAAAGGTCGTCGAAGGGCGCGTTCATCTCGCCCGCCTCAGTTGCGCCAGACCATCGCGGAGGTGGTGTCCTCCTCGGAGGCCTCGAGGCGACGAACCTCGTTGCGGCCGACCACCAGGTGATGCACCTCGTCCGGCCCATCGGCCAGACGCAGCGTGCGCTGCCCGGTGTACATGCCGGCCAGCGGCGTCCACTGCGATACGCCGGTGGCGCCGTGCATCTGGATCGCCTGATCGATGATCTTGCACACCTTCTCGGGCACCATGGCCTTGACCATGTGCACCCAGATGCGGGCCTCGCGGTTGCCGAGCACATCCATCGCCTTGGCGGCCTTCAGCACCATCAGGCGCATCGCTTCGATCTCGATGCGGGCGCGCGAGATGATCTCGATATTGCCGCCCAGCCAGACGATCTTCTTGCCGAAGGCTTCGCGCGTCAGACCGCGCTTGAGCATCAGGTCGAGCGCCTTCTCGGCCTGGCCGATCGAGCGCATGCAGTGGTGGATACGGCCCGGTCCGAGGCGCACCTGCGAGATCTCGAAGCCGCGACCTTCGCCCAGCAGCATGTTCTCCTTGGGCACGCGCACGTTGTCGAAGCGGATGTGCATGTGGCCATGCGGCGCATCGTCGTCGCCGAAGACGCACATCGGGCCGAGGATCTTGACTCCCGGGGTGTCGATGGGCACCAGAATCTGCGACTGCTGCTTGTGCGGCGGCGCGTCGGGGCTGGTCTTGACCATCGTGATCATGATCTTGCAGCGCGGGTCGCCGGCGCCCGAGATGTAGTACTTCTCGCCGTTCAGCACCCACTCGTCGCCCTCGAGCACCGCGCGCATGCCGACGTTCTTGGCATCCGACGAGGCGCGATCGGGTTCGGTCATCGCGTAGGCCGAGCGGATCTCGCCCGACAGCAGCGGCTTGAGCCATCGCTCCTTCTGCTCGGGCGTGCCCACGCGCTCGAGCACCTCCATGTTGCCGGTATCCGGGGCCGAGCAGTTCAGGCACTGCGAGGCCAGCGGATTCTTGCCGAGTTCGGCCGCGATGTATGCGTAGTCGAGGTTGCTCAGGCCCTCGCCGGTCTCGGCGTTGGGCAGGAAGAAGTTCCACAGACCCTGGCGCTTGGCTTCGTTCTTGGCTTCCTCGAGCATCTCGAGCTGGCCGGGCACGTAGCTCCAGCGGTCGGCGCGACCTTCGCCCAGGGCGAAGAACTTCTCGGACATGGGGTCGACGACCTCGGCGACGAAGCGCTTGACCTGCTCGAGCAGCGGCATCGACTTCTCGCTCATGCGCAGGTCGTGCAGGTCGTCCTGCGGGTTGGAGCCGAAGCCGGTCGCGGGCGTGGTGCCCGCCTTGGCCGTGCTGGTTGTCATCGGGTGATCTCCTTCGTGGGCTTCCGGGGGAAGCAGGGGGGTGTTGCGGCAGGCGCGGGATCGCGCCCCCCGGGGGGGTCGGCCCGCGCACGCCAACATGACATTGTCAGGCGGCGAGCCCCTGAGCGCGAGCGGCCTCCAGGCGCAGGCGTTCCGGGGATCCCAGCATCTGCCGATTGAAGCCGATCCGCTTGAACCAGTAATGGAGCCCGAGCAGGTCGGTGAAACCCATGCCGCCATGGACCTCGGTGGCGCTCTTGGCCACCTGGCGGCCGACCTCGTCGAGGTGGGCCTTCAGCAGGCAGATCTCGACGCGGGCCTGGTCGAGGCTTTCGCCGAGGGTGTGAGCGGCGTACCAGACGAAGGCGCGAGACGGTTCGAGCTGCGCCGCCATGTCGGCGCACAGGTGCTTGACCGCCTGGAAGGAGCCGATGACACGACCGAACTGCTCGCGCTGCTTCGCGTAGGCGACCGCCTGCTCGAGCATCGCCTGCGCGGCGCCCAGCGTGTCGGCGGCGAGCATCAGGCGGCCGACGTCGAGCACCAGCGCCACCGCCGCCGGCCCGGAACCCGGTAGCGCTTCGGCCGGCGTGCGGTCGAACAGGAGCTCACCGATCGGGCGGGTGCGGTCGACGGTCTCGAGCGCGCGGCTCGTCAGCCCCGGCGCGTCGGCGGCGACCAGATGCATGCCGCCCTCGCGATCGGCCACCAGCCAGGCGTCGGCCTGCCAGTCGAGCACGTGCAGCGCCCGCCCGCTCAGACGCCCGTCGGTGGCCGTGACGCCGGCGCCGGCCCGCGCGCCCGCGGCTTCCGAGAACGCGGCGCCCACCACCTGCCGGCCCGCGGCGATCGCCGGCAGCCACTGCGCCTGCTGGCCGGGGCTGCCGGCGCGCAGCAGTGCCGTGGGCACCATCGCGGCGCTGGCCGCGAAGGGCGCGGGCGTCACATGCCGTCCGAGCATCTCGGCGAGCAGGCAGGCATCGAGCGGCGCCAGCCCCACGCCACCGTGCGATTCGGGGATCAGCGCTCCGAAGACCCCGAGTTCGGCCAGCCCGGCGACCAGATCGGACGCGCGACCATCGCCGGCATCGGCACAGCGGCGCACCCGCGCAAGCGGGGCGTGCGCCGCGAGCCACTGCCCGACGCTGTCCTGCAGCAGCACCTGTTCGGAAGAAAGCCCGAATTCCATCACTGCGCTCCCGTCTGCGGCTCGCGCGGCAGGCCCAGCCCGCGCTCGCTGATGATGTTCTTCTGGATCTGGTTGGTGCCCCCGCCGATGATCAGGCCGAGGTAATACATGTAGGCGTACTGCCAGCTGCCCGCGTCGCGCAGGTAGGGGTGGCTGCCGTAGGCCAGGCCGCCCTCGCCCATCGCATCGATGGCGAGCGCCTCGAGCTCGTGGCGCAGCTCGGTGCCCTGCAGCTTGACGATCATGCGGGCGAGCGTCGCGTCCTGGCCGGGGTTGATCTTGCTCGACAGCACGCGCAGGTCGTTGCAGCGCATCGCCATCACCCGCGCCTGGATGCGCATCAGCCGGTCGAGGAAGGCCGGCTGCTCGATCAGCCGCGTGCCGTCGACGGTCTCGGCCTTCATGATCTCGATCAGCGCGTTCAGCCGGGCCTGGGTGATGTTGGGGTCGGCGAGCGAATCGCGCTCGTTCTTCAGGATCACGTTGGCGACCATCCAGCCGTCGCCGCGCCGCCCGACGATCTGGTCCTTCGGCACGCGTACATCGGTGAAGAAGACCTCGTTGAAGTTGCGATTCATCGTCATGTCGACCAGCGGGCGGATCTCGATGCCCGGGGTGTCCATGCGAAACAGCAGGAAGCTGATGCCGCGGTGCTTCGGGGCCTCGGGCTCGGTGCGCACCAGGCAGAAGATCCAGTGGGCGAGGTGGGCGGTGCTGGTCCAGATCTTCTGGCCGTTGACGACCCAGTGGTCGCCATCGAGCACCGCCGAGGTGCGCAGGCTGGCCAGGTCGCTGCCGGCGCCGGGTTCCGAGTAGCCCTGGCACCAGATCATCTCCCCCGACAGCGTGGGCGGGATGAAGCGGCGCTTCTGTTCCTCGGTGCCGAGCTCGAGCAGCGTGGGTACGAGCATCGAGATGCCCTGCCCGCCAAGGCCCGGGCTGACGCGGGCCTCCGAGAAGGCCTCGGCGATGATGCGCGCCTCGAGAATGTCGGGAGCGCGGCCGGCGCCACCGTACTCGCGCGGGATGGTGCGGGCGGTGTAACCATGCTCGATCAGCAGGCGCTGCCAGGCGCGCGCCCGGTCGTCGCGCGGTCCGCCGGCGGGCGGGGCGAGGTGGCGGTGCGCGTCAAGGAAGGCGCGCACCTCGTCACGAAAGGCCTCGTACTTCGGGCCGTAGCTCAGGTCCATCGCGGCAAGCTCCTTCGTCGGTGCGGAAGGTCGGGGCGTAAGGTCGGGCGCGGGCGCGGGATCGGTCGGTCAGACAGCGTGCGGCGGCGCGGGGCTGTCCGTTCAGCCCGACACCGGGCCGAGCAGCAGGTCGGCAAGGCGCCGGCGGTGGTGGGCCGCATCGCCGAAGGCGGCCTGCAGCCAGAGCGCGCGCCGCAGGTAGAGCTGCGCGTCGCACTCCCAGGTGAAGCCAAAGCCGCCGTGGAACTGCACCGCGCGGTCGCCGGCGAACACGAAGCTGTCGCCGGCCTCGACCTTGGCCATGCGCAGCGCGATCTCGGCGTCCTCGCCGGCGGCGAGCAGGCTGGCCGCATGGCGCACATGCGAGCGCGCCCGCTCGAGCCCGACCAGCATCTCGGCGCAGGCGTGCTTGAGCGACTGGTAGCTGCCGATCTTGCGGCCGAACGCGGTGCGCAGGTTAAGGTAGTCGACGACCAGCGCGAGCGCGCCCGCGAGCCCGCCCGCGGCCTCGGCCGACAGCAGCAGCAGCGCCGCCCGCCGAGTCGCTTCGAGGGCGGCGCGCGCGGCATCGCCGGTGATCGCCGCCTCAGCCGGCACGACGAGGCCGTCGAGCTCGATCGCGGCGCAGCGCCGGGTCTCGTCGATCACGATCTCGGGGTGCAGGCGCGCGGCCGGCAGATCGGTCGTTGACAGCGCAACCAGCGCCGGCGCGCCTTCGAGGCTCACCGAGGCCAGCACGAGATCGGCGCCCAGCGCATCGCAGACCAGCGTCTTGCGGCCGGTCAGCCGCAGCCGGCCGGCCTCGTCGGCCACCGCGGCGCAGGCCGGCGCGAGCAGGTTCCAGTCGCCCTCGTCCTCGAAGAGCGCCACCGTGCCGATCGCGCCTTGCGCGAGCCGTGGCAGCCAGGCCTGCTGCAGGGCCGGATCGCCCGCGGCGAGCAGCGCCTGGATCGCGAGCTGCGAGCTGATGAAGGGCGTGGCCATCAGGTGGCGGCCCATCGGCTCGGCAAGCGTGGCGAGCTCGGCCAGCCCCAGCCCGCTGCCGCCGAGCGCCTCGGGCACCGCGAGGCCGCACCAGCCGAGTTCGGTCATCTGCCGCCACACCGCCGGGTCGTGGCCGGGCTGCACGCCCAGGCGCGCGCGCACCGCGCTGATGGGGGAATGTTCGCGACAGAAGGCCTCGGCGGTGTCGAGCAGCATCGCCTGCTCGTCGGAGAAGTCGATGCGATTGGCCAACGGCAGGGCAGGCCGCGCGCCGGGGGCCGGGGCGAGGGAATGCGTCATGGCGTCGGCTCCTGGCGAGGATGGCTCACGGCGTCGGTTCCGGGTAGCGCGTCGGTCACGGGTTCAGTCCTTGGGCAGGCCGAGCACGCGCTCGCCGACGATGTTGGCCTGGATCTGGCTGGTGCCGCCGCCGATGGTGGACGCGAAGGCGTTGAAGTAGGCGCGCTGCCACTGGCCGCCGGCCACCGCCCGCGCATCGCCCACCCAGCGCGCGGCATTGGCGCCCTGCAGCGACAGCGCGAACTGGAACAGCCGCCGCCGGTGCTCGGAGGCCCGCAGCTTGTTCGACAGCGGGATGGCTTCCGGACGCTCGGCGCACAGCGCGGGAATCCTGGCGCGCGCGGTGCACAGGCGGTCGCCCTGGTCCTCGATCAGGAAGCGCACGAGCTGGTCGCGCACGAAGGGATCGTCGAGCGCGGGCCGGCCGTCGCGCCGCAGCCGCGACGCGATGTCGACCACATCGGCCGCGCCGAGCGACATCCGCGACAGGCCGCCTGCCTGCCCGCCGGTCGCGCCGCGCTCGAAGGTCAGGGTCATCATCGCCATCTTCCAGCCCTCGCCCTCGCGGCCCATCAGGCCCTCGGCGGGAATGCGCGCGTCGCGGAAGAAGGTCTGGTTGAAGCCGTACTCGCCGGTGAGCTTGCGGATCGGGCGGGTCTCCACGCCCGGCGCGTGCATCGGCGCGAGAAAGAACGAGAGCCCGGCGAAGCGCTCCGACTGCGGGTCGGTGCGCGCGAGCAGGATCATGTGCTTCGCGTAGCTGCCCAGCGTGGTCCAGATCTTGGACCCGTTGACGATGTAATGGTCACCATCACGCACCGCACGGGTACGGGTCGCGGCGAGGTCCGATCCGTTGTCGGGCTCGGAGAAGCCCTGGCACCAGATGTCCTCGGCGCTGAGGATGTTGCGGATGTAGCGCTGCTTCTGGGCTTCGGTGCCGACCGCGAGGATCAGCGGCCCGGCCCAGTTCAGGCCGATGGTGTTCGGCATGAAGGGCACCTTCTGGCGCGCCATCTCGGCATTGACCACATCCTGCCAGGCCTGTGGCCTGCCGCCCCCGCCATACTCGCGCGGCCAGGCCATGCCCAGATAGCCCGCCTCGTAGACCTTGCGCTGCCAGTCGCGCAGGTAGGCGAACTGCTCGTCGGTCCCGACCTCGAGGAAGGACTCGGGCAGCAGGAAGCCGGGATCGGGCGGGCGGTTGGCGCGGAACCAGGCCTCGACCTCGCGGCGGAAGGCCTCGAGCTCGCCGGCGTCGGGCGCCTCGGATGCGTCGGATGCTTGCGGGAATGCGGCCACGGTGGCTCCTCCAGCCTGTCGTTCAGTCGCCCGATACCCAGTTGGGCTTGCGCTTCTCGCGGAAGGCGGCCATGCCTTCGGCGGCCTCCGGCGACATGAACATGCGCCGGCTCCAGACCGCCATCTCGGCGAAGCCCTCCTCGACCGAGAGCTGCGGCACGCGGCGCACCAGCTTCTTGCACTCGGCGATCGCGATCGGGCCGCCCAGGCGCAGCATCGCGATCTCCTCGTCGACCGCGGCGCGCAGGCTCGCGGCCGGCACCGCGCGGTGGGCCAGGCCCATCTGCACCGACTGCGCGCCACTGAAGCGCTCGCCGGTGAGGAAGAGCTTCATGCCGTGGTGGGTGCCGAGCTTGGGCAGGCAGACCACCGCGATGATCGCGGGGATCACGCCGATGCGCACCTCGGAGAAACTGTGGGGAGCGTCCTCGGCGGCGATCACGATGTCGGCCGCGCCGATCAGCCCGAGCCCACCGGCGAAGGCTGCGCCGTTGACGGCCGCGATCACCGGTTTGGGGCTGTCCATCATCCGGCGCAGCACGTCGGGCAGCGGTACCGAGCGCCCGCCACCCTCGGTGGGCGAGCCCGGCGGGTTCTTGAGGTCGGCGCCGGCGCAGAAGGCCGGCCCGCTGCCGGTGAGGACGATACAGCGCACCGCCGGATCGTCGATCGCGGCGGCGAGGTGCGCGTCGAGTTCGTTGACCAGCACCGCCGACAGCGCGTTGCGGTTCTCGGGCCGGTTCAGGGTGATCCACGCCGCGCCATCGGTGATCTCGTAGCGGGTGGCTTCGGTGCCTGCCATCGTCATTCCTTTCGTTCGTCGAGCATCACGAGCAGCGCGCCATTGCCCACCTGCTCGCCTTCGCGCACCGCGAGTTCGCGTACCGTGCCGTCGGCCGGCGCGGTGATGCGGTGCTCCATCTTCATCGCCTCCAGCACCATCAGCAGCTCGCCGCGGGCCACCGCCTGGCCGGGCACCACCGCGATCGCGAGGACCTTGCCGGGCATCGGCGCCTTCAGGCCGCCGCGGAACTCGGCCGGACCGGCCCGGGGAAAGCGCGGCAGCCGGACCAGTTCGAGATCGCCGAAGGCGCCGTGCGCGAGGCAGCGCTCGCCCACGAGATCGATCGCGACCGCATGGCGGCGACCGTCGAGTTCGAAGGCCACCGAACGCGGACCCGCCTCGAGTGGTCGCACCGAACGCTCGCGGCCGTCGACGCGCACCGCGAGGCTGCCGTCGCGGGCGGCGAGCCAGGCGAGCGCGACAATGCGCTCACCGATCTGGTAGCGGGCCTCGTCGGGCGGCATCGGCGTGTTGCGAAAGCCCGCGCGTATCGTGCGCTGCACGCGGGCTGCGCCCCGCCGGGCCTCCCGCTCGAGCAGCATCGCGCCGATCGCGGCCACCGCGAGATCGTCGTCGGCGGGCAGGCGCTGCGGCGCCGGGCCAACCCGCTCGATGAAGTCGGTGGTGGTATCGCCGGCCAGGAACTCGGGCGCGCGCAGCGTGGCCACCAGAAAGTCGCGGTTGCTGACCAGACCCTGGATGCGCGAGGTCTCGAGCACCCGCGCCAGACGCGCGGCCGCCTCGCGCCGCGTGGGCGCGTGCACGATCACCTTGGCGATCATGGGGTCGAACTCGATCGCGACCTCGCCGCCGGATTCGATGCCGGCGTCGACGCGCACGCCCTCGCCCGCGGCGGGCTCCCAGACGTCGATGCGCCCCGGCGTGGGCAGAAAGCCCTGCGCCGGGTTCTCGGCGCAGACCCGCGCCTCGATGGCGTGGCCGGTGATGCGCAGGTCCTGCTGCCCGTAGCCCAGCGGCTCGCCCTCGGCGATGCGCAGCTGCTCGCGCACCAGGTCCAGGCCGGTGATGGCCTCGGTGACCGGATGCTCGACCTGCAGGCGGGTGTTGACCTCGAGGAAATAGAAGTCCTGGCCGGCAAGCAGGAACTCGACCGTGCCGGCCGAGCGATAGCCGATCGCGCGGGCCGCCGCGAGCGCCGC
>Ga0315900_10005159_pt1 | contig 18043 bp, 16 predicted proteins | sample LakEriMetagenome_FD_203521 | JGI IMG/M metagenome (GOLD analysis project Ga0315900, IMG submission 203521) | Freshwater fungal communities from buoy surface, Lake Erie, Ohio, United States - Buoy 12 MA114 | ecosystem: Environmental > Aquatic > Freshwater > Lake > Lake biofilm | place: USA: Lake... | reverse complement strand
CACTGCACGTCGTTGAGCCAGAATAGCCGCGACACGGTTCATCCCCCGCCGTTTGGCAGGGTGAATCATCGCGCCGCATCTACGTCAATCGGGTACAGACCCTAGCGCGTCGTCGCTTCCAGGAAATCCAGCAGCGCGCGCAGATCCTCGGCATTGTCCACGCGCTGCACCGGCATCTTGGTGCCCGGCGTCACCTCGTCCGGGCCGCGGGTGAAAAGGTCGCCCACCGTCTCCCGCGTCCAGATGATGTCGCCGCGCGCCAGGCGTTCCGAATACTCGTAGCCCGCGATGCTGCCCATGCGCCGGCCGAACAGCCGGTGCAGATGCGGGCCGGCCATGTTGCCGCCTTCGGCCGTCAGCGAATGACACGCCGCGCAGGCGCGCCAGACGCGGGCGCCATGCGGGTCCACCCCGGCCGGCACCTGCTCCACGCTCTCCGCGCCCAGCGGGCCGATCGGGCGGCCGGTCGCGGCATCCCAGCGGCGCACGCGCCGGTCCGTGCCGCCGGTCCAGAGGCTGCGCCCATCGGCGGAGAAGGTGACCGACCACACCGGCAGCCCCGGCCCTTCCAGCGTGTGCCGCAGCCGCAGGGTCGTGGCGTCCCACAAGGTCACGCTGCCGCCGAGCGAGCCGGCGGCGACCACCGACCCGTCCGGCGCGGCGGCGAGCGCGACGATGGGCCGTGCGCCCGCGCGCACCTCCCGCACCGCGCCATCGGGGGCGACGAGACGCAGCATCCCGTCCACGCCGCCCGTCGCCAGCGTGCCATCGGGCAGCGCGATCAGCGTGTTCAGCGGGAAGCCGAACTCGGCCAGCAGCTTCGCGGGCTCGCCCGGCGGCCAGAGGCGCAGCGTGCCGTCGAAGCCCGCGGTCGCGACCATGCCATCGGCGCGGAAGGCGACGCCGTTGACGTTGCCCCGATGCCCTTCCAGCACCTCCGCCGTGCCGGTGCCGAGATCCCAGACCCGCGCCGTGCCGTCCCAGGCCGCGGAGGCGAGCCGCCGGCCATCGGGGGCCAGCGCCAGCGCGGCGACGGGCTCGCTATGGCCTTCCAGCACGCGGGCGGGCTGGGCGGCGGGGGCGGCGGGCCAGAGGGCGATGCGCCCATCCTCCCCGGCCGAGGCGAAGCCGCCACCCGGAAACAGGCTGGGGGGCAGGGGCGCCAGCGCGTTCACCGCGCCCGCATGCCAGCGCACCACGGCCCGCGCCCGGCCCGAGGCCGGGTCCCAGACGATCATGGATTTGTCGAAACCGGCCGAGGCCAGCGCCCCGTCGGAGACGGCCAGCGCCCGCACGGGGCCGCCATGCACCGCCTCCTGCCCGGCGACGGGCCGGGCGGCGGGCGGGGCGGCGAGCAGCGGCAGGCCGAGAAGGGCGGGCAGGGCCAGACGGCGGAGCAGGGAGGCGAGCATGGCCGCACCATGCCGCACTTCGCGCGCAGCGCAACCAAGCCGGTGCCCTGGGACGTGCCGGGCCAGGGATGATTTCTGTTGCCCCAGGCTGGCAAAGGACTTACGCGCCCGTCACTATTCGGCCATCTGGCATCAGGCCGGGGCTGGAATCGCAATCAAGGGAGAATCGGGAATGTCCGAGGCGAATCGGGACAAGCCGGAAGGGCTGGAGTCCGCGTTGCTGCTGGCCGGCGTCGCGCTGATGGTCGTGGCCTATTTCCTGCCGGCCGTGACCTTTCCCGGCCGTGGCGGGGCGGTGCTGGGCCTGTCCATCTTCGACAAGCTGCCGCTGATGAGCGTACTGGCGTTTGCCGGCCTCGCGGCGGCGGTCGCCACGCGCTTCGTGCCCTCGCTGCAGCGCCATGCCGAACAGGCGACGATCTTCGCCATCCTGCTGGCGCTGGCGCCGGCGCTGTGGGGCTTCATGGTGGCGCTGGATGCCTGGTCGGGCGTGCGTCAGACCATGCTGCAGATGGCCAATGCACGCAGCGTGAAGGTGGATCCGGGCCTGGCCTATATCCCGCTGCTGGCGGGGGCGACGCTGATCGGCTTCTCGCTGCGCCGGCGCTCGCAGCGCGTGGCGTCCGCCGAAGCCACGGCCTGACCCCTCTTCGCCGCCATCATTCCGCCCGCTACCCTGCCGCCGCAACGGCGGGGAGCGAGCGGCGATGGCGGAGACGGCGCATGAGGTGGCCTGGGCGCGGCTGACGGCGGCCGAGATCCAGGCCCGGGCGGAGCCCACGACGGTGGCGATCATCCCCGTCGCCTCGCTGGAGCAGCACGGGCCGCATCTGGCGACCGGCGTGGATATGTGGCTGGCCACGGAGGTCGCCGAGCGCAGCGCGCGCAAGCTGAAGGCGGCGGGCACGGAAGCCCTGGTCACGCCCTGCGTCTGGACCGGGTTGGCCGAGCACCACATGGCCTTCGGCGGCACCGTGACGCTGGACGAGGATGGCTTCGCCGCCGTGGTCGGCGGCGTCGCGCGCAGCGTGGCGCGGCACGGCTTCCGGCGCATCTGCCTGCTGAACGGCCATGGCGGGAATGTGGAATCCATCAACACCGCGGCGATTGCGCTGACGCGCACGCTCGGCGTGCCGGTGGTTGGCGTGACCTATTGGCTGGCCAATGCCGACACCTTCGGCGCCATCCTGGAAGACCAGCCGAATGTGATGCATGCCTGCGAGGCCGAGACCTCCATGATGATGGCGATCCAGCCCGGCTGCGTGCGGAGCGAGGCGATCGCGCGCGCGGTACCGCGCCGCTTCGCCCCGCCCGCCCCGCCGGGTTTTCGGCGCTCCCGCCCCTTTGCCGAGATGACGGATACCGGCGTGCTCGGCGATCCGCGCCGCGCCAGCGCGGCCAAGGGGGAGCGCCTGTTCGAGGCCGCTTCGGCCCGGCTCGCGGAGGAACTGGGCCGGGCCGAGCTCTGGGGGTAGGGCATCGCGCGTGGCGGCACCGCCGCGGCGCATTTCCCGCGCCGGGGGACGTTGAACACCGCGCCGGTCCGGGCTAACGGAGGGGCCGCTGGGGCGTCGCCAAGCGGTAAGGCAGCGGTTTTTGGTACCGCCATTCCCAGGTTCGAATCCTGGCGCCCCAACCAACCTTCCAGTTTTCCAAGGGAAGTCCCGTTCGGCTTTCGCAGCCGAACGGAACAGATTTCAACGCCCCCAGCGCAGCACGAGCGGATCGAGGCGCTTCGCGACCTCGATCAGGCCGGCGCGGGTGGCTGGGTGCAGCGGCGCGATCGGGGCGCGGGGCGCGCCGCAGCGAATCACGCCGCCTTCCTCCATCAGCGCCTTGGCGGCCAGCAGGCCGCATTGGCGATTCTCGTAATTGATCAGCGGTAGCCAGCGGCCATAGGCGTCCATCGCGCCCATGCGGTCGCCGGCGAACCAGGCATCGGTGATCTGCCGGATGCCATCCGGGAAGCCGCCGCCGGTCATGGAGCCCGTGGCCCCGGCATCGAGGTCGGCCATCAGCGTGATCGCCTCCTCCCCATCCCAGGGGCCGACGATGGCCTCGCCGCCGAGCGCAATCAGGTCGCGCAGCTTGGCGGCGGCCTGCGGCACCTCGATCTTGAAGTAGGAGACATTGGCGATCTCGCGCGCCATGCGCGCAAGGAAGGGCGCCGACAGCGTGGTGCCGCTGACCGGCGCGTCCTGGATCATGATCGGGATCGAGATCGCGTCCGAGACGCGGCGGAAGAACTCGTAGATGCCAGCCTCGCCCACGCGGATGGTGGCGCCGTGATAGGGCGGCATGATCATCACCATCGCCGCGCCCATATCTTGCGCCCGGCGGCTGCGCTCGGCGCAGATGTGGGTGGCGAAATGCGTCGTCGTGACGATCACCGGCACGCGGCCGGCCACGTGCTTCAGCGCCACCTGCATGACGCGGTCGCGGTCGTCGTCCGTCAGCACGAACTGCTCGGAGAAGTTCGCCAGGATGCAGAGCCCCTCCGAGCCTGCATCGATCATGAAGTCGATGGCGCGCTTCTGGCCTTCGAGGTCGAGCGCGCCATTGGCGTCGAAGATGGTCGGGACGACCGGGAAGACCCCGCGATAGGCTTGCGGCATGGGCGTGTCCTCAGTGGTTGTCGCGCGGCACGGGCGCGCCGGAGGAGCCAACCAGGAAGTCGAGGTCGGCGCCCTCATTCGCCTGCGTCACGTGGTCCAGATACATCTTCACATAGCCGCGCGTGGCGTGCGGGGCGGGCGGCGTCCAGGCAGCGCGGCGCGCGGCCATCTCGGCCTCGTCCACATGCAGGTGCAGGCTGCGCGCGGCGACATCGAGCGTGATCAGGTCGCCATTCTGCACCAGCGCGAGCGGCCCGCCGGCCGCGGCCTCGGGGGCGACATGCAGCACCACGGTGCCATAGGCGGTGCCGGACATGCGCGCATCGCTGATGCGGATCATGTCGCGCACGCCCTGCTTCAGCAGCTTGGCCGGGATCGGCATATTCCCGACCTCCGCCATGCCGGGATAGCCCTTCGGGCCGCAATTCTTCAGCACCATGATGCAATCCGCGTCGATATCGAGCGCGGGGTCGTCCTTGCGGGCGTGCAGCTCCTCGATCGTCTCGAAGACCACGGCGCGGCCGGTGTGGCGCATGAGGTTCGGGGACGCGGCGGAGACCTTGATCACCGCGCCGTCGGGGGCGAGGTTGCCGCGCAGTACCGCCATGCCGCCTTCTGGCTTGAAAGGCGTGTCCCAGGGCGTGATGACCTCCGGCCGCCAGCAGCGCGCGTCCTTCACATTCTCCCAGATCGTGCGGCCATTGGCGGTGATCGTGTCGCGGTTCAGCTTGCCGGCCTCGCCAAGCGCCTTCAGCACCACGGGCAGGCCGCCGGCCTCGAAGAAATCCTCCATCAGGAAGCGGCCCGACGGCATGAGATCCACGAGGCACGGAATGCCGCGCCCGAGCGTGTCGAGGTCATCGAGCGTGAAGGGCACACCGAGCCGCCGCGCGACGGCGATCAGGTGCACCACGGCGTTGGTGGAGCCGCCGATCGCACCCAGCGCACGCACCGCATTCTCGAAGGCCGCGCGCGTGAGGATCTTCGAAAGGGTCAGGTCCTCATGGACCATCTGCACGATCCGCCGCCCGGCCATCCGCGCCAGCTGGTTGCGCCGTGCATCGGCGGCCGGGATGGCCGCGTTCATCGGCAGGCCGAGGCCCATCGCCTCCACGATCGAGGCCATGGTGGACGCCGTGCCCATGGTCATGCACGACCCGGCCGAGCGGTTCATGCCCGCTTCCGCCTCGTGGAATTCCTCGAGCGTCACTTCGCCAGCGCGCAGCTGCTCGCTCATGGAGATGATGTTGGTGCCCGAGCCGATGATCTGCCCGCGATAAACCCCGCGCAGCTGCGGCCCGCCGGAGACGCCGATGGTCGGCAGGTCCACGCTGGAGGCGCCCATCACCAGCGACGGCGTCGTCTTGTCGCAGCCCATCAGCAGCACGCAGCCATCCAGCGGATGGGCGCGCAGCGCTTCCTCCACATCCATCGCGGCGAGGTTGCGATAGAGCATCGCCGTCGGGCGCATCGTCACCTCGCCGAGCGAGGAGACGGGGAATTCCAGCGGATAGCCGCCGGCTTCCAGCACACCGTCCCGCACATGCCGCGCGAGTTCGCGGAAGTGCTGATTGCAGGGCGTGAGCTCTGACCAGGTGTTGCAGATGCCGATGACGGGGCGGCCATCGAACTGGTCCTGCGGCGTGCCGTGGTTCTTCAGGAACGACCGGTAATAGAACCCCATCTTGTCCTGCCGGCCGAACCAGGCCTGGCTGCGGAGCGGCTTCTTCGTGGACATCGCGTGTCAGCCCCGCGCCCGGCGCCGCGCGCCCATGGCGCAGGCGAGGTCGAAGGCCGCCTGCAGCGCGCCGATGCGCGCGATCCCCTTGCCCTGGATGTCGAAGCCCGTGCCGTGCGCGCAGGTGGTGATCGGCACCGGCAGGCCGCCCGCGACCGTGATGCCGCGCCAGAAGCCCATCAGCTTCATCGCGATCTGGCCCTGGTCATGGTACATAGTGACGATCGCATCCACGTCGCGCGTACCATCCGCCTTGGGCTGGGCGCGCAGGAAAATGGTGTCGGCCGGATAGGGGCCCTCGCAGGGCAGGCCGCGGCGGCGCGCTTCTTCCAGCGCGGGGCCGATGATCTCGATCTCCTCGCGGCCGAAGGCGCCGTTGTCGCCGTTATGGGGGTTGAGGCCGCAGACCGCGATGCGCGGCTGTTCGATGCCCGCCTGGATCAGCGCGTTGCGGATCAGCGCCACCGCACCGATCACCTTCTCTGGCGTGATCAGGTCGGCGACCTCGCGCAGCGCCACATGGCTGGTGACGCGGCAGGTCCAGAGCCCGTCGAGCACGTTGAACTCGCTATGCGCGCCCTTGTGGCCCAGCACTTCGGCGAACCAGTGCAGCTCGTCCGGATGGCCCATCTTCGCCATGTGCAGCGAAGCCTTGTTTAGCGGCGCGAAGCAGATGCCGTCCACCGTGCCAGCTTCCGCCAGCGCCAGGCATTCGCGCAGCGTATCCATCGCATGCGTGCCGCCTTCCGCGCTGGACTGGCCGCGCGGAATGGGCGCGCGGCGGCGCAGCTCGTGCAGCGCGATGCGACCCGGCGCGAGCCCGGCGGGATCGTTGACCCGCGTGATCGGCAGGTCGACGCCCGCGATGCGCATGCCCTCGGCCAGTTCGTCCGGGTCCGCCACCAGCAGCAGCGCGGCCTTGTTGCGGTTGCTTTCCTCGGCCAGCAGCTTGGCCATGATCTCCGGCCCGATGCCGGCGGGATCACCGAGAACGAGGGCGAGGCGGGGCGTCATGCGGCGGTTCTCCGAATGCATTGCGCCCCGCTCTGCAGCAGCCGGGCCAGAGGCGGCCGAGCCGGCAGCAGCAACGCAACGGTGGTGACGGTCGCGGCCTGCCGGCCGCCAGCGTTGAACGCTGCCCGAGGCTGACAGGACTTGTCAACCGGTCCGGCCACCAAACCAGTAGACCAGATCCGCGTCGCGCTGATACTGTTCCAGCCATGCGCGACAGCCTCGCCCTGCTGCAGTCAGCCGTCTCCAAACGCACCATGCGCGAGCAGATCACGGATCGGCTTGCCGGGATGATCATGTCCGGTCTGCTGCGCCCGGGCGACGTGCTGCCCGGGGAACGCGACCTTGCCGCGCAGCTCGACGTCAGCCGCGAGACGGTGCGCGGCGCGATCCAGGCGCTGGCGGCGCGGGGCCTTCTCGAGGTCGCGCAGGGCGCGCATTCGCGCGTGCTGCCCGCAGCAAGCTGGGTCGCACGCCCTGCAGCGGCCGCGCGCTACACGCCCGAGGAGGTGCATGGCGCGCGCCTGGTGCTCGAGGTCGCAGCCGCGCGCGAGGCGGCGCGCCATGCCAGCGCGGCGACACGCGCGCGGCTCGTGGAGCTTGCCGAAGCGCAGGGCCGCGCGCTGGACGACCCGGCCGCTTTCCATATCTCCGGCTCGGAATTCCATGCGACGCTGCAGCGCGCCGGCGGCAACCGGCTGCTCGCGGCGCTGCTGGCCGAGGCCTACGGCCAGTCCTCGGAACTCAGCCACCACGCCCTTGCCGCGCCGGGGGCCATGCGCCGATCCTGGCTTGACCACAGGCGAATCGCCGCGGCCATCGAGGCGCGCGACCCTGAGGCGGCGGCGGAGGCGATGCGCCAGCACCTCGACCGCATCGGCAGGGCGGCCAGGCGCAACATGGAGAGCCGAACCGCCGCCTGAGAGCGGCGGCGGCGGGAGAGGAAACAACACAGTGCAGTTCACCACGCTTTTCCGCGCGGCCGCGGAGCGCCCTGTCGTCGCGGCGCTGCTGGGCTGCGGCGAGTTCGGCCTGTCGCTGATTGCGCAGAGCCGCCGGCTGCGCGGGCTTCGCATCGTCGCCGCACTCGATCTCGATACCGCGCGTGTCGCCGAAGCGCTCGCGGCCGATGGTGTGCCGCACCGGCGCTGCGACGGCCCGGCGGCCATGCGCGCCGCGTCCGCTGCCGGCGAGATCGCGCTGACGGAGCGGCTCGATGACCTGCTGGCCCTGCCGGAGCTCGAACTGGTGGTGGAGGCGACGGGCCACCCGGAGGGCGCAGCGCGCCACGCGCTGGCCGCTCTCGCGGCTGGCAAGCATGTCGCGATGGTGTCGAAGGAAGCGGAATGCGTCGTCGGCCCCCTGTTGGCGGCCAAGGCGCGCGCTGCGGGCCTGTCCTACACGCTGGTGGAGGGCGATCAGCCCGCGCTGCTGGTCAGCCTGATGAGCTGGGCGGAGACACTCGGCCTGCCGATCATCGCCGCCGGCAAGAGCAGCGAGTACGACTATATCTTCGATCCCGCGACCGGCCGCACACGCTGGCTGTCGGAGGAGGTCGCGAGTCCCGGCCTGGCGTCGCTGATGACGCTCGGTCCCGACCCGGCGGCCACCATCGCCGCGCGGGCCGAGGTGCTGGCCGCGCTGCCGCAGCGGACCGTGCCGGATTACTGCGAGATGGCGCTGGTTGCGAACGCGACCGGCTTGCCGGTCGCGCGGCCGGACTTCCACGCGCCCCTGGCCCGCACCGCGGAGTTGCCGCAGCTCTACGGCACCCGCGCGGAGGGCGGGCTTCTGGAGCGGACCGGCGTGATCGACGTGTTCAACTGCCTCCGCCGTCCGGACGAGGCGTCCTTCGCCGGCGGCGTCTTCGTTGTGGCGGAGCTCGCCGACCGCCGGACCGGCGATCTTTTTGCCGGCAAGGGCATTCCCGTCTCGCGCGATCGGCGCCGCGCGCTGATCTACAACCCCTCGCACCTGCTGGGCGTGGAGGCGCCGATTTCCGCCATGGCCGCCGGGCGGCTCGGGCACAGCATACCCGGCAGCTTCTATCGGCCCGTGACGGACCTCGTGGCGCGTGCGGCGCGCGACCTGCCGGCCGGCCATCTTCTGGCAATGGAAGGCAATCGCCACGCCGTGCCGGGGCTCGACGCGCTGCTTCTTCCCTACGCCGCGGCTTCGGGCCCGGCGCCGGCGCCCTACTATCTGGCGGTGGGTCAGCGGCTGCGACGGCCCGTGCGGGCGGGCACGCTGATCGCCTGCGACGACCTGGAGACGATCGGGGACGGCATCCTCTGGCGGCTGCGCGCCGAGATGGATGCGATGTTTGCCGCTGCCGCCCGAACCCGGTTTGGTGCGTGATCGCCGGCCGTGGTCACGAGGCGCGTGGAAGGGCGGGACCCTCGCCAGCGCCGCGGCGAGAGGATCCGGACTTGGCCGTTCCGCCCGGCCGGGTGCGCACGGCCACCCGCCGGACAGGCCCGCTTGATGAGCGGGCGATGTCGGGCGACATTCGTCGCCGTTCACACAAAGCGCAGTTGATCTGCCACAAACAAAGTTAGGGAGACGTCCATGAAGCTTAATCGCCGCGCAACTCTTGCCCTGGCCCTCGGCGGCCTGTCGGCACCCGCCCTCGTGCAAGCCCAGGGCACCGCCGCTTGGCGGCCCTCGCGGCCGGTCCGGCTGATCGTGCCCGCCGCCCCTGGCGGATCCAACGACATCCTCGCCCGCATCATCGCCGAGCCCGCCAGCCAGATCCTGGGGCAGCCCATCGTCATCGAGAACCGCGCCGGCGCGGGCAGCGTCATCGGCAGCGAGGCGGCCGCGCGCGCGCCGGCCGACGGGCACACGCTGCTGATGAACAGCTCTCTCGCCACCGTTCCGGCCGTCGTCGCGAACGTGCCCTACGACACGCTGGGCGATTTCGATGGCGTGGCGGTGGCCGGCTTCTCGCCGCACCTGCTCGTGGTCCATCCCGCCGTCCAGGCGCGCACGGCGCAGGAATTCCTCGCGCTGCTGCGCGCCAATCCGGGCCGGTTCAACTACTCCTCGGCCGGCCCCGGCAGTGGTCCGCATATCGGCGGCCTGGTGCTGATGGCGCGGATGAATGTGCAGGCCGAGACGGTGCACTACCGCGGCGGCGGGCCCAGCGTTGCGGCTCTGGTCACCGGCGAGGCGCATTTCGGCACGCCGACCATGGCGTCTGCGATCGGGCAGGTGCGCGGCGGCTCGTTGCGCGCCCTCGCGGTGCTGGCGGAGCAGCGCAGCCCGGCCCTGCCGGACGTGCCGAGCGCCCCGGAGGCGGGCTTGCCTGGCGTGATCCATGAGGAGTTCTTCCCGATTGTGGCGCCGAAGCGCACGCCGCCCGCGGCGCTCGCGGCGCTGGGCGATGCGTTCCGCCAGGCCATCCGGCAGAGTGCCGCACGGGTGAACGAAATGACCGGCGTGGCCCCGCGCGCGGGCTTCGATACCAGCGAGCAGGTGATGGCGCTGGTGCGAGAGGGCGTCGAGAGCCACACGCGCGTCCTGCGCGCTGCGGGCGTGCAGCCCGAGTAACGCGGCCCGGCCAAGGACTTCCCGCAAGGCCGCTTCGCGGCTTTGCGGGGGGCTTGGGGGCCGCTCAACAGGCCAAGCCTTTGGCAAGGCGCTGTGGTGGCGCGGCAGCGCGCTGACCAGGGCGGCTATCGGCCTTGACCTTTATTTAAGATACCACTAAATTAGTGACGTCTTAAATGAAGGCTTGGCAGGCATGAACCGAACAGGCGCTGCCGGCGCCATCACCAGCGCGCGCCGCCGGCGAGATGGACCCGCCGACGAACTCGCCCGGCTGCAGGCCAAAGCCGCGGAGGCGGCGCGGCTGATGCGCATGCTCGCCAACGAGAATCGCCTACTGCTGCTGTGCCATCTGGCCGCAGCGGAGGAGATGGGCGCGGGCACGCTGGCGGAAGCGCTGGGCCTTTCGCCCTCCGCGGCCTCGCAGCACCTGGCTTTGCTGCGGGAGGACGGGCTGGTGGCCACGCGGCGGGAGGCGCAGGCGATCTTCTATCGCATCGCCGACCCCAAGGTGGCGCGGCTGCTGGGCGTCCTGCGCGAACTCTACTGCCCGCCCGCCCCCTGACCGAAGGAGACCGCCCGATGCTGCAGACCATCACCCCGGACCAGGCCGCGCAGATGCTGCGCGAAGGCGCGACGCTCGTGGATGTGCGCGAGCCCGACGAGCATGCGCGCGAGCGCATCCCAGGCGCGCGGAACTTGCCGCTGTCCCGCCTGGGCCAGGCGGCGCCCGCCCTGCCGGCGGGCCGGCCGGTGCTGTTCCATTGCCGCTCCGGCGCGCGCACAGCGGGCCAGGCTGCGCAGCTGGCGGCGGCGGCGGGCGGCTGCGAGGCCTATATCGTCGAAGGCGGGCTCGAGGCCTGGAAGCGCGCCGGGCTGCCGGTTGCGCTGGACCGACGCCAGCCGATGGAGCTGATGCGCCAGGTGCAGATCGCGGCCGGGTCCATGGTGGTGCTGGGCGTGGTGCTCGGCGCGCTGGTCGCGCCCGGCTTCTACGCCCTGTCGGGCTTCGTCGGCGCCGGGCTGGTCTTCGCCGGCGTCACCGGCACCTGCGGCCTGGCGCGCGTACTTCGGCTGATGCCCTGGAACCGCGCGCCCGCCGCCGCCTGACGGCGGGCGCCCCCCTCGGCGCGTCTCAGTCCAGCGTCGCGCCGGCCAGCCGCACGATACCCGGCCAGCGGGCGGATTCGGTCTGGATCAATTGGGCGAAGGCCTCCGGCGTGCTGCCACGCAGCTCGAAGCCCTGGCGCGTCAGGCTCTCGGCGACCTCTGGCGTGCGCAGGGCGGCCAGCAGAAGCCCGTTCAGCCGCTGGATCACCGCGCCCGGCGTGCCGGCAGGCGCCAGGATGCCCTGCCAGGTCACGACCTCGAAGCCTTCGAGCCCCTGCTCGGCCACGGTCGGCACATCCGGCAGCGCCGGGTTACGGGCCAGCGAGGTCATCGCCAGCGCCTTCAGCCGCCCGCCGCGGATATGCTCGATGGCGGCGGGGAGCGTGACCAGCAGTGCGTCCAGGTGGCCGCCCACCACGTCCAGCACGGCGGGCCCGCCGCCGCGATAGGGCACATGGGTGAAGGTGACGCCGCTGCGCTGCGTCAGCACCGCCCCGGCCAGATGCCCGATGGAGCCATTGCCCTGGCTGCCCATCGTCGTCGCCCCATTCGCCTGCCGCGCCAGCCGCAGGAAGGACGCCACGTCCGTCGCCGGATGGGCGGGGTTCACCACCAGCACCTGCGGCGCGCGCACCAATTCGATGATCGGGGCGAAGTCGCGCACCGGGTCGTAGCCGACGCGGCGATAGAGCGAGGGGTTGATGGTCAGCGGGTCGGAGCCGACCAGCAGCGTGTGCCCATCCGGCCGGGCGCGGGCCACCATCTCGAAGGCCAGGTTGGAGCCGGCGCCGGCATGGTTCTCGGCCACCACCGGCTGGCTGAGCGCGGGGGCGATGGCGCGGGCGAAGGTGCGGCCGAGGATGTCGAGGCTGCCGCCCGGCGCGACCGGGATCACGATCCGGACCGGCCGTTCGGGCCAGGCGGCGGGGGCCTGGGCGCGGGCGGGCAGGGGCAGCGCCGCGGCAGCGGCGAAGGCGAGGAGGCGGCGCCGGGACAGGCCCGGGCGGGGGGAGAAGGGCGTGTTCATGGAAATCTTTTCTGCATACCGGCAGAAATGATGCAAATGAAAGATTTTCATGCTACAGACGTGACGAGAGACAGCCGAAGGATTGCCGCATGACCACCGCCGCGGAGTTGGACCGCATCGACCGCGAGATCCTCCGCCTGCTGATGCAGGACGCGTCCCGCTCGCTCGCGGAAATCGCGGCCGAGGTCGGGCTGACGGCCACGCCCTGCTGGAAGCGCATCAAGCGCATGGAGGAGCAGGGCATCATCACCGGGCGCGTCGCGCTGGTGGATGCGGGCAAGGTCGGCCTGCCGATCTCGGTCTTCGTCGCGGTCGAGACCGGGGATCATTCCGCCGACTGGATCGCCCGCTTCGCCGCGGCGGTCGACAGCCTGCCGGAGATCGTGGAGTGCTGGCGCCTGGGCGGGGATGTGGACTACCTGCTGCGCGTCGTGGTGCCCGACATGGCGGGCTATGACGCCTTCTACCGCCGCTTCGTCGCCGCCGTGCCGGCGCTGCGCAAGGTCACGGGCCGCTTCGCCATGGAGCGGGTGAAGGGCACCACGGCCTTGCCGATTTGATCGCCTCAGGCGCCGGCGCCGGCTCCGCCGGCTTGGTTTTCGCGCCGCAGACATGGCGCGCCCGGCGATGCCGTTGGTCGCCGCGCGGGGCCGCTTGCGCGGCCCAGAGGCGGGCTCTTGAACGCGGCCGGCCCGTTCCTTGCGCGGTTCCTCCCCCAAGGGCGGTTTCGTACCGCGCGCATGGGGGGTAGAACCATTGCCCATGTCGTCACGAATCCGCATTGCTCCGTCCTTGCTCGCCGCCGATTTTGCCCGCCTGGGCGAAGAGGTCCGTGCCGTCGCGGAGGCGGGGGCCGATTGGCTCCACCTCGACATCATGGATGGGCATTTCGTGCCCAACATCTCCTTCGGCCCGGGGCTGGTGAAGGCGCTGCGCCCGCACGCCACCATCCCCTTCGACGTCCACCTGATGATCGCCCCGGCCGACCCCTATCTGGCGGCCTTCGCCGAGGCCGGGGCCGACCTGATCAGCCTGCACCCGGAAGCCGGGCCGCATCTGCACCGGTCGCTGCAGACCATCCGCGGGCTCGGCAAGAAGGCGGGCATCGTGCTGAACCCCGCCACCCCCGTCAGCGCGGTGGAGCCGGTGCTGGATCTCTGCGACCTGGTGCTGGTGATGTCGGTCAATCCGGGCTTCGGCGGGCAGTCCTTCATCCGGTCCCAGCTGGGGAAGATCGCCGCGCTGCGCGCCATGATCGACGAGCACGTCGCGCGCGGCGGGCGAGAGATCGCGCTGCAGGTGGATGGCGGCGTCACCGCTGCGACGGCGCAGGATTGCATCGCGGCCGGCGCCGATGTGCTGGTCGCCGGCACCGCCGTGTTTGGCAAGCCCGATTATGCCGCGGCCATCGCCGCCATCCGCGGAGGGGGCTGATGGAGAACCTGCTGCGCGGCGCGCGCCGCTTCCTCGCCAATCTCAAGCCGATCCGCGTGCCGGAGGAACCGGCCCGCGCCTTCCGCGACCTCTGGCCCGGCGATGCGACCCGCGGCGCGCGTCTTCTGCGCGGCGAATTCGAGGTGATGGGTACCCACCGCCCGCTGCGCCCCTCGGAGGCTGGCGGCGCGCAGGATTGGACCAGCGGCTCGCTGGCTTGGCGCGCAGCGGTGCATGGGTTTGCCTGGCTGCGCGACCTGCGCGCGCTCGGCACCGATGCCGCGCGGCTGCGGGGGCGGGCGCTGGCCGCCGATTGGCTCGCGCTGTCCGGCGATCCGGTGGCGGAGGCGCCGGAGGTGGTTGGGGCCCGGCTGTCCGCCTGGCTCGGCCACTGGGATTTCCTGGCCGCGACAGCCGAGGATGCGCTGCGCCGGCAGCTGATGCAGCGCATGGCGCAGGATGCGCGCGGGATCATCGCGGGGCTGCCGGCCGAAGCCGCGCATCGCGGCGCGCTTGTTGCGCTGAAGGGCGGCATGGCGGCCGCGGTCGCGCTGGAGGAGGAAACCTGGCTCGCGCGCTGCGTGCGCTTCCTGCCCGCCGAGCTGGACCGCCAGTTCTATCCCGATGGGGGCCATGTCGAACGCAGCCCCGCCCAGCTGCTGGCGGCGCTGCAGGATGTGATCGAGATCCGCAACCTGCTGCACGGCGCGGGCGTGGAGGCGCCGCCGATCCTGGCCGCCGTGCTCGACCGTGCCGCGCCGGCCCTGCGGCTGCTGCGCCATGCCGATGGCGGGCTCGCGCTGTTCAACGGCACGCGCGATGAGCCTGCGGCGATCCTCGACCTGGTGCTGACGCAGGCGCAGTCGCGCGGCCGCGCGCCCGCCGCCCTGCCGGAGACCGGCTTCCAGCGCCTGGCGGCCAGCCGCACGCTGGTGATCGTGGACACCGGCGCCCCGCCAGCAGCGCGGCGCGAGCCCGCACCCGGCGGGCTGCCGCGCGGCGCCGACCGCCACGCCCATGCCGGCACGCTGGCCTTCGAGATGTCGGTCGGCCGCGACCGCGTGATCGTCAATTGCGGTGCTGCCCCCGCGGCCGAGGGCGAGTGGCGCGACGCGCTGCGCGCCACCGCGGCGCATTCGACCCTTGTTCTGGCCGACACCAATTCGTCGGAACTTCGCCCCGAGGGTCTCGGCCGCCGTGTCGAGACGGTGGAGTGCGAGCGCGCCGAGGCGAGCGGCGCGCAATGGCTGGATGCGACGCATGATGGCTGGCTGCGCCAGTTCGGCGTCCGCCATCGCCGGCGGCTGTATCTCTCCGACTCAGGCGACGATTTGCGCGGGGAGGACGAGCTGGAGGTGACGGGCGAGATCGTGCCGCCCGGCTTCACGGTGCGCTTCCATCTGCACCCCGCCGTCGTCGCCAGCCTGCAGCAGGACGAGGCGGGGGTGCTGCTGCGCCTGCCGTCGGGCGCTGGCTGGCGGCTGCGCGGCAAGGGCGCGCGCGTGGCGATCGAGGAGAGCATCTTCCTCTCGGCCGAGCCACGGCGCAGCCAGCAGGTGGCGCTGCATGCGGAAGCGGGCGCGACCAGCGTGCAATGGGCGATCAGCCGCCTCAGCCTGAACGCGCCGGGAGACGAAACGGAGTAGCGCCGCCAGCACATGAAGATCCTCGAGATCGCCAATGTGGATTTCGCGCTGCGGCATTTCCTGCTGCCACTGATGCGCGCCCTGCGCGCGCGCGGCCACGAGGTGATCGGTGCCTGTGCGGATGGGCCGCTGCTCGATATCCCGCGCGCCGAGGGGTTCCGGGTTGAGGCGCTGCCGATGGCGCGCAGTATGAACCCGTTCGTGCAGTCACGCGCCTATGCCGCGACACTCGCGCTGATCCGGCGGGAGAAGCCGGACCTTGTGCATGCGCATATGCCGATCAGCGGGCTGCTGGGGCGCGCTGCAGCCTGGCAGGCGGGCGTGCCGCGCATCGCCTATACCTGCCATGGCTTCCTGTTCAACCAGCCCGGGCCCTGGTGGCGCCGTAACTTGGCGCTGACGCTGGAACGTGCAGCGGGGCGCATCACCGACACCTACATGACCGTCAACGCCGAGGAGGCAGGTGATGCGCGCCGGCTTGGCATCCATCCCGCGCCGGTCGCGGTTCTGAATGGGCGCGACCCCGCGCTGTTCCAGCCGGATGCTGTGGCGCGCGCGGCGCTGCGGGCGGAACTCGGCGTGCCCGCGGGCGCCTGCGTCGTCATTGGCATCTCGCGGCTTGTGCGCCACAAGGGTTGGCCGGAATTGCTGCAGGCGGTCTGCGCCGCGCCCGCCAATTGCGTGCTGTGGGTGGTGGGCGAGCGTCTTGGTTCGGACCATGGCGAGGATCTGGAGCCGCAGTTCGAACGCGCCGCCGCGGCGTTGGGCCCGCGGCTCGTGCGGCTCGGCTACCGCAGCGATGTCGCGCGGCTGCTGGCGGCCGCCGATGTCTTCTGCCTGCCCTCGCATTTCGAGGGGCTGCCGATGTCGGTTATCGAGGCGATGCTCATCGGCCTGCCGGTCGTCGCCACCGATATCCGCGGCCACCGCGAGCAGGTGGTGGATGGGCAGACCGGCCTTCTGGTGCCACGAGGCACCGTTGCGCCGCTGGCCGCGGCGTTGACGCGACTGGCCGCGGACCCGGCGCTGCGCATGGCCATGGGCGCGGCCGGCCGGGCGCGGGCGCTGGATCTGTTCGACGAGGCCAAGGTTCTGGCCCGCACGGTGGCGGTGCTGGAAGGCGGCTCCGCATCCGCGGCATAGGTGGATAGGCTTTCATCCCACCCCGGTTGAAGCGGACGCCGTGTGGCGCGATACGGCGGCTGCCCGAGAGGATCCCCTAGCCATGACCGAACGCCTGCCCGTGCGTCGCGCCCTGCTCTCCGTCTCCGACAAGGCGGGCATCGTGGAGTTCGCCCGCTTCCTGGCCGCGCAGGGGGCGGAGATCCTGTCCACCGGCGGCACCGCGCAGGCGATCCGCGCGGCAGGCATCCCGGTGAAGGATGTCTCCGAGCATACGGGCTTTCCGGAGATCCTGGACGGGCGCGTGAAGACGCTGGTGCCGCAGGTGCATGGCGGGCTGCTCGGCCGCCGCGACCTGGCTGAGCATCTGGCGCAGATGCAGGCGCATGCGATCGCACCGATCGACCTGGTGGCGGTGAACCTCTACCCCTTCGAGGCGACGATTTCCCGAGCTGCGCCCTTCGAGGATTGCATCGAGAATATCGACATTGGCGGGCCGGCGATGATCCGCAGCGCCGCAAAGAATTTCGCATCCGTTGTCGTGGTGACCGAGCCAGGCCAGCTGGCAGATGTCCGCGCGGAGATGGAAGAGGGCGGCACCACGCTGGCGCTGCGCCGCCGGCTGGCGCAGGCAGCTTACGCGCGTACCGCGGCCTATGACGCCGCCATCTCGACCTGGTTCGCAGGCCAGAATGGCGAAGCCTTTCCGCAGCGCCTGTCGGTGGCGGGCGTGCTGCGCCAGGGGCTGCGTTATGGCGAGAACCCGCACCAGGCGGCGGCCTTTTACGTGGATGGCAGCGCGCGCGCCGGCATCGCGACCGCCGTGCAGGTGCAGGGCAAGGAACTCTCCTACAACAACCTGAACGACACCGACGCGGCCTTCGAATGCGTCGCCGAATTCGACCGGCCGGCGATCGTCATCGTCAAGCACGCCAATCCCTGCGGCGTGGCCGAGGCCGATGACCTCTCGGCCGCCTGGGACCTCGCGCTGCGCTGCGACCCTGTCTCCGCCTTCGGCGGGATCGTCGCAGCGAACCGCAGGCTGGATGCAGCGGCGGCCGAGCGCATCGCGGCGATCTTCACCGAGGTCGTGGTGGCCCCGGACGCCGACGACGGCGCAAAGGCAGTCTTCGCGAAGAAGAAGAATCTTCGCCTGCTGCTGACCGGCGCGATGCCCGATCCGGCCGCACCCGGTCTGCTGGTGAAGTCCGTCGCCGGCGGTTTGCTGGCGCAGACGCGCGACGGGGGGCGCTTGGATCCGGCGATGCTGCGCACCGTCACGCAGCGCGCGCCGACGCCAGCGGAGATGGCCGACCTGCTATTCGCCTTCCGCGTCTGCAAGCATGTGAAGTCGAACGCGATCGTCTATGCGAAGGGGC
>Ga0315900_10005156_pt1 | contig 18058 bp, 18 predicted proteins | sample LakEriMetagenome_FD_203521 | JGI IMG/M metagenome (GOLD analysis project Ga0315900, IMG submission 203521) | Freshwater fungal communities from buoy surface, Lake Erie, Ohio, United States - Buoy 12 MA114 | ecosystem: Environmental > Aquatic > Freshwater > Lake > Lake biofilm | place: USA: Lake... | reverse complement strand
TTGGACGATTCTTTCACGAATACTATTTGACCATGTGTATTCAATGCTACCATTTTCACCAATTTGAGAAGGGGTATAATTATCAAGTGCAGAGATGATTGCTGACATTCTAGTATATATTATGATATGCTCTCTTTAAATTCTTTTTGTTTTGTTTTTTTTAGTATTTGAATTTATCACTATTTTTTTTGTGTAATTTTTTAAATAAGAATTTTGTTTATTTATTCTTTGATGATAAATAATAATTAAATCATTAATATCGTGAAATAAAGTAATTGTTTTTTCAAATCTAATTGTATCAATATTTTTAACTGATTGTAAAAATGAAGAACCTATATTTTTATCTTTGCTTTTTAAAAAGTTTTTTAAAAATTCTGGTTCAATATTAATATTAAATTTTAAAATAGATAATAAATTATATTTAATACCATTTGAAAAACTATTATGTTTTATTATGCCTAATAGCTCTTCTTTTTGAAGAATTCCTGGTTCCTTTAAAAACACCTTTTCTTCTCTTACTTTTTCAATATCATTTTCTTTATTAATATAAATAGAATGAATTCTTAAAAATGAAATATCTTCTGTATAATAATTTTTATACTCTTTATCCAAGTTATCAAAATCTTGAATCCATGTAGAATCTAATTCTTCAATATCATCAAAATTCGTATTGTCATTTATATTATTCATATCATTTATATCATTCATATTTTGTATTATACATAATTAATATAATACAAAAAATATCTAAACTAATTCTTTATCTTTATCAATATCTATATTATATTCATCGCATTCTTCATATTCTTCATCTTCAGTATCGTATTCCGAGTCATAAATAGGGCTTAATTTATATTTTTCATCATAAGCACCTTCACCATTCAATTCATCATACTTTTCTTTATATTTGTCCCAACGATATTTCATTTTTTCAATTTCTTGATTCATACAATAATTAATATTATTATCTAATTCTTCTTGTCTTTTTAAGGCTATTTGTGTTTTAGTTAAAGGACCTTGTTCTTTTAAAATTATATTATTTGATTTTAACATGGTAAGTTTAACCCATCCAGGTTTAATTATTTTGGTTTCATCAATAATTTCAGGTTTAATTTGATTTTTCACAGCATCTTTAAAATTGGTTTTACATGGTTGGGATACAAGTTCTGGAAATTCATTTGAAAAATCAATAGTAATAGGTTCTATTTTTGAAAAACGAGTTTCGTCTTTGTCTATTCTATTATTAAATCCTCTTTCTCTTTTATTGAAAGACCTTGTAAATGCGTTAGTAGTAGAGTCATAATTTGATATAACTTTTTTATCTTTTTTTATGTCATTATAAGTAGTCGTGTTAGTATCATCTAAAAATTGGAATCTATTGTTACTTTCCTTGTGTTTTAAAAATGGATTATTTTTCATATTATAATTGCTCTATAAATAATATTACGCTAATTCTATGTTATATTATTAATTTGTCTTTAAATTATTTTCAATTATTTTATAAAATGCGGCAAAAATAATATATATAAAAACAACTTAAAGAGAAAAATACGGCAATAATAATATATATAAAAACGGCTTAAAGAGAACACGGTATATTTATTTGTCTCCTATCAGCAATAGTAAACATTTTGAATTATCTAACTGGACTAAACCCGATATAAATATTTACAGGAGACAGAAACTAACTTTTTTTATTGATGGGGGTTTGTTGTGGGTGGTTTTTTTAAGTTGTGTTTTATAATTTTATATCTTTGAATATTTAAAACGTCAATTTTTATATAGTAAAAATTATATAAAACTATTAGAATATAGAATAAAGTATGCCTGATTTTTCTTGTGAAATATCAGTATTTGAATGTAACATATGTGGTAAATCTTGGGACGATTATGAATGTGAACGAAAATTAAGACTTAGAAAATGTTCTATATGTCATTCTGAAATATGTAAAACATGTTTTTATAATTCTAAAAATAAACAACATTGTTCTTCGTGTAGTTTTAATATAAGTTTTTTTGGTAGAGTTCCTAAGGAAAAAAATAAATGTTTAATTGGGCGTTTGAAATGTTAAAAGGTGTAAATAAAATTGAATTGCTTTTATCTAAAATAATTTTACTTAATATAAGATGAATCGCACACTAAATTCTTGTAAGACTATAAAATTAAATTCAATTGCAAACAGATTTATTTCCGAACAAAATAAAAAAAAATATGCTATATATAATAAGAAACAAAACAAACAAATTATAATTAGAAAATATTCTACTGATTATAATTTACCCCTATCTAATAATAATTATTATAATAGTAATTATTTATTTATGATTTCATTATATATAAAAAATAAAATATTACCATTTACAAAAATTATTATGTTTATATTACTCTAAATATCATCCACATTTACTTGTTCATCCTCACCTTCGTGTTGTTCTGTATTTTCACTTAATTTCATTGTAATTTTTTCAACAGTAGAAGAATTCATTTCTTCGATTATTTTTTCTCTCTCAATATCTCTATCAGTGCTAAATATAAATCCATCATTATTACTCTGATCTGTAAATTTATCTTTTGAAATATCATTATTATCTAACGGCTGCCAATTTTCTGTCACAGTTTCTCTTAGACGTTGTTTATCTATATCTGAATAAATCTCTAATAAGTCGCATTGTTGCATCTTATTATTTGTTTTTATTAAAGCAGAGCTTGTTTTTACAGAAGGTACATCCCATTCTCTTAACCCAATTAAAACCCATTTACCTGCTTCAACAAAATTATCACGTTTTCCTCTACCACTAAACTTACCTCTAATATGACCTAAACGTACTATATCATCAAGACAATGACAATGGAACATTCCATTACCAAGCATTTTAGTAACTATTGCGTAAATTTCACCTTCATCTTCAGAAATACGTAATTTATTTTTATTAATTACTGCGGTATTATGTTTACGTGCAAACTTCTTATGACTGGAACCACCTTGAGTATTCTTTGGCATCGTGTATATAATATAATATGATTATTAATAACCATTTTTATTTCAATTTTATTTTTATTTATAAATTAAGTTTTATTAATAACTACATCCTTGGCTACATTACTAATAATTTTATTAATATTTTTATCACCCTCTTCTTTTGTTAGTCCATTCATAGAATTACTAACAATTTTCAAAAATAAATTATTATTTTTAGACTCAGAATCAGTACAATCACTATATTTATCTTTCCAGCACTTTATTTGTTTTATATTTTCATTCGCAATAGTTTTGATCGCCTTTGTTAGTATAGGTTTCGTTTCACTTTCCTTAGTCCATTCATTATTATCTTTAATATACATAATTTCTCGTTTTAGATCAGAACAATGTAGTGGTCTTAAATGGTCTTCTAAATTATTAAGATTTTTAACAACAATATTAGTGATACCTTGAACATACCCTTGTCGTCCTGTGTTTTCTAAATCGTCTAGATTTAATTTAATTGAACTAACAAAATCAGTAATATTCATTGCATCTTTACATGTCTCATTCAAGTAAAAGTTTAAATTAAATGTTTTATTATTAGTAGTATTAGTATTATTATTTGTATTATGACTATTATTATTTACACCATTTTCCATTATTTTCATTAATTTTCCTGTTTGTTGTAATAATGCCTTGATTATTTCTTTGTCGGTTAATTCGGAATCATTTTCAGGTTCCTCTTCAGTTTCCGAGTTGGTATAATTACATTTTTTTTTATGCTTCCATAATCCCGAGTTAGACTGAAATTTTTTACCGCAATCACAAAAAAAGTTTTTTTCAAGTTTTTTCGTTTCCAAATGATTTCCATCCTGATTGAAAATATGTTTTGCTCTTAAGAGATGTCTATTCCAATCACTCTTTTGTGAGCATTTAAAGTCACAAAATTCACAATAATATTTCACCAAGTTTTTTTCAAGTTTTTTTATTTCCTTAATTTCCATATATAGGAAATCGAAAAAACTTTATATTCTTTTACGAAAAATATATAAAAAATTACAGTCACAAAAAAATCCAGTTAAAAAAGAAATTTAGAGCATTTAGGTCACAAGTCGTTTTCAACAACTTTTTCTGGAAAGTATTCTGGGATTTTCAATTTTGGACATTTTAAAAATGTCCATTTTCATTTTTGGCGCTGACTTTTTTTCTGAAAGTTACAAAAAATATATATTATTAATAAACCTACTTAAAGAACTTTAAGTCCCTCTTTTTAATATATATTATTGACAAACCTACTTAAAGAACTTTAAGTCCTTTTTTAATATATATTATCAATAATCTTACTTAAAGAACTTTAAGTCCCTTATTTTAAACAGCCATTTTATAAAATATAAAATTGAAGTAATTTAAATATTAAAAATTATATAATAATAGTTAAATAATGGATATTCCTATGTTGAAAACAAAAAACCCAGATAAAGATTATCCTACCAATAAGGGAAAAAAATGGACTGACAAAGAAGAAAATCTATTATTACAAGAATTGGATGAAAATATAAATATTGAAATTATAGCACAAACACACGATAGAACTATTGGTGGTATAATAGGAAGACAACGAACTATAGCATATAATATGTATGTAAAAAATGCATCTATTGAAGAAATAATGATAAAAACAAAGTTAAATAAAGAACAAATAATGGAAACAATAACAAGAAAAGAAATGGAAACAATAACAAGAAAAGAAAATCCACAAAAAAAAGTAAAAATAACTCAAAAACCAAAAATAGAACCAAAACTTTCATTAGAAAATGAAATAATTGAAATAAAAAGTGAAATAAAAGAATTAAAAAATATAATAAAAGAGTTAGTTGAGATGATGAAAGCAGTATATGAATTTGAAGATGTCGTTTAATTTATTTTGTATATAAAAATTGTGTATATTGTTATTTAATATATATTATTGACAAACCTACTTAAAGACCTTTAAGTCCCCCCTTTTCTAATATATTAATCCCATTTCATCAAATTCTTCCAATTCTTCATCGTATATATTAAATAACCCATTTTTTCTATATTTTTCATAAAACCATTTCCAATCATATTTTTTTTCTATTGCCCCTATACTCTTTTCCTGAACGGATTTAGTTTGTTCATCTGGTTCTAATCCATATAATTCATAAAAACGTTGCATTAATTCGTCGTCTGGGTCTTCTTTAAACACTATTTTATTATATATATTATCAATATATCCACCAAATTCCGTTATTCTTTTTTTCCATAATGGTGAAAAGTATGCGTGATATTCCCAATTATAATAATATGTTTGACTTAATTCTTCCAAATTATATTTATTTCTTTTTAATTTAAAAAGACTTGAATGGTTCCGATCATTAATACCACATATATATACTTTTTCTAATATTTTATAAGACTTTAATTCATTAGAACCAGAAATAGTCTCATATGGTATTATATCTTCTGGGTTTGCATTAATATAAAGCCTTTTTCCCTTTTTAAGTTTCGCTTTTTTTGAAAATAAACTTATTATTTTTACTACTAATAATAAATTTGGATTACTATTTAATTTTAATATTATACCAAAGTTTTTCACTAATTTATCTTTTGTTAGTTTAACACCTTCCTCTTCAAATAATTCCAAACAAATGGTATAAACCTTTATAATTTCTATTTTATTATCATTGTAAATCCACTGAACAATAGAACGATAATCATTATTTTTTATCCAGTTTCTTAAATTTACTAACAAATTTATTTCGTTCTCAATTTGTTCATAATAAGTTATATCTATTTCAAAATGTTCAGCTATATTTCTTATAAGAAATATATCAGTATTAAATGGTCTAAAAAGTAAATCTTGAATAAGTTCACTTACCAAGCCATCATTATCAGGGGGTTCTGTAGAACAAGTAAAATATTTTTTCTTTTGTAATAAGTATTGTTCAAAACTTGGATTTAATGTTGCAAAGAAATCATAATATATCTTTACTATTAATTCAAAGAATTCTATTTGAAATCCACTATAGTATAGTTCATATCCCCAAAATATTGCATCGTCGCTTTTATTTAGGATAGATACTAATAATGCTACTCGAACCTCATCTTTTATATAAAGATATCGCGTATATATAATATCTGAAAAATGTTTATTCATTATAAATAATGTTATTGTATAACAATTTATAATACTATTATTTATTTCAATTTTTTAGTTATTTTAGAATTCGCAATTTTATAAAATAATCTATATATAATATATAATGAGTACTGTTACTTCTATGACTACAACTCCTATGGCTACAACTCCTATGACTACAACTCCTATGGCTACAACAGGAGGTAAGCGTAAAATGAATAAAAGCCTTAAGGCGTGGATTACGTTTGTTAAGAAAGTTCAAAAAGAAGAAAAACTTAGTTATAAAGATGCAATTCATCGTGCCAAAGTTCGTAAAGATAAGGGTGAAAAGTGGATGTCTGGAGGTGATGGTACATCAACTGGAACATTAGAAACTGTTCCACTAACAACAGAAACTGATTCAGACTTATTGGGTGTTGTTGGAGAACAATTAGCGGCACCAGCATCTGGTGGAAAACGTAGACGCGGATCCAGATCCAGATCTGTACGCAGTTCTCGTAAAGGCGGACGCAGATCCAGAAGACGTGCATCACGTAGACATTAAGTAAATAACTTCTTTATAATCCTTTGGTTCCAAACTATCTAATAAACTATTAAATTGAAGCGCTGTTAACTCAATTGAAAGTCTCTTTAAAGGGTTTAGATGAATATTACAAACTAACAACTTCATAAAAAGAATTATCAATTTGTTTTTTTTATGAATAGTTCTATGTATTTCAATTAAAATACGCAAAAATAAAATACTTAATGAGTAATTATCCCACGTGTTACCAAACTTTAACATATCTGTTAAAATATACTCGTAACTTTGGTTTATATATTTTTTAAAATAGTCCAAGGCTTCTAACTTATACGAACTAACAACAGATTCACCAAAGGTTTTTAAAATAGAGTGATTCTCACTTACATCATTTATAACATTTTCAATATTATACAATGATAAACTATTTAATTTGTTAGTTAGTAAGTAAGATAGAAGATGAAATTCCAATGGCCATTCTAAATATAAAGGGTCGTAAGCAGTAAAAAAGTGTGCAATATATTGTGTATTATTTTCACGCGACATATTAATTGAAAATGCGAAATTAGAGATTAATGGAGTAAATTGATTATCCACAACAATAGAATCAAAATTAATATAATTATGAACTATATTCTGTTTAACTAACAAATCAATAGATATTAATAATTGTTTATAAAAATCAATAATAGTTAATATATATTTTGTAGAAGAACTTAAAGCCTTTAAATATGTTTTTAAATTTATTATTTCACGATCCTTAAATATAACCAATATTGTTTCATCTATTTCATCTGATTTAAGTTTTTTACCATTTTTAATATCCTTTATATCTTGTATATCCTCTTGTAAATTAGTAATTTTTAATTCTTTACTATTTTCAAATATATAATAGTATTTATTATACTCTAATATATATCTTATTTTATTTATATTTGTTAGTTCATTTCTCATAAAAAAATCTAATTTTACTATTTTATGAATCACCTTTTTCTTTTTCACATAATTTTCTTTATCATTTAAAAAATAAAAAACATAATTACCATATAAATAGTTAAATTTATTATTTATACTCATTACACTTTATAATTAAATTAATTATATGATTTTTACTCGTTTATTTTTTACTTACCAGCATAAAATATCTATTTTTATATGTTTTCTTAATTTTATCTTCAATTAATCCTGAATTTTTTTCACCTTGTTCATATAGTTTTGAAATCGCATCTTTTAACAGAATTTCATTATCTTTACAAAAAGTTATAAACCCTGTTTTTGGTTGATAATTATCATTATACATATTATCTTCAATATGATTATCCATTGCATTTAATAATTCTCTATTTACACTTATATATTGACGACGTTGCTTGGGCTGTTTTTTTTCGGTGCTCTTTTTTCTAAAATAATATCTAGCACTTTTAAACATTTTATCTAATATATCACCTTCATATCCCAAGTATAATAATCGGTGTATTTCTTCATCAACTATATCCTTATTATCTTCAACCCAAGTTAGCCAAGCTTCTTTAAAATCTTTTCTATCATCATATTGATGAATCTTTGCAAATTTATTTAAATCTACCATAAAATCTTCGGTAAATTTATATCTATAAATAGTATTAGATGATGTCTCATCTTCTTGATTAATATTAATACAAGATTTATAATCCTTTATTTCTTCGTTTATTTCATATCCATCCTCTCTATTATCATACAGAATAGAACCAATAGAGATAGTGTTTGAATTATTATTTTTAATACTATTTTTAGCAATCATTATGATTATTTACCTATATTAGTATGTTTTTTTATAAATACTTTTTAATTTCAATTTTTTATTTTATTAGAAAATAGAAAATAAAAAAATAAAGATATCTTATATATTTTATGAACGGTATAAAAACATTTACTATTACATCTATGCCTTTTTACGACCAGTATAATCAATGTTATAAAAATATTATGATGGTTAATATTGAACCACAGGGACCATTAAGAAAGCTTGTTAGACGAACAAAATTAAATCGTCTATCTCCATTTCAACGCGAAGGTCCGTGTAATCCTATCCAAAAATGTGCTTTAGCAATTCAAAGTTTAAATTATAGTCAATATACGGGTACAGGTTGTTGTGATTTAATGACCCCTGATGAAATACCAGATTTAATAAGTTTTTTACTAGCAAATGGTTATCAAATTGAAACACAAATAACTAATATGTTAAATCAAAGTGAAATAAAATTATCAAATAAACGTTTAGCATTTTCTGTCACCTATTACGGTTCAAATCAACCTAATATTACATATATGAGATAATATAGATAAAAAATAATATTATAAATAATATAGATGATTAAGTTGTCTACTTATTCAAAAGGTGAAACTAAGAACTATAATTTAACACAAGAACAAAATAACCTCTACACCCATCTAAGTGATGAATTTACACCTTTGAAGATTTTAAATAGGACAAAAATAACTTAAAGACAATTCACTTTATTTAATTAGCAATGAATAGTAAGAAGTCTGTAATGAATTGCTCCAGTAAGGGAAAATCTTCTGTCTTATAAAAAGGCGAGTGAGTGAGGAATTTCATTTCAACCTTACCTAAAACTTCAGGGTTTTTAGAAGAATTCCCAAAACCAAAATTTACATGCCTTGAAATAGGCAAACCTTTTTGATTTATTTCACCGAAAGGTGTGGTTTTAAATCTTCAAGGGTGTAAAGGATTGGTAATTAGAAATTTTATGATTTCAATTTTAGCATTATTTATCGGTTTAATATGTATGGTATTGTCAATTTTTCAATATACAAGGAAATGTGGTTTTATATGTTCAATCGTTACGTTTTTACTTTGGACATTTCACTACATGTACGTTAATTATAGGGGTAAACAAATTTCGGTTGAAAAAAATGCATTACTGAACCCATTAGAAATAAAATAAAAAATTGATTTAATTATATCTTAATCTTAAAATAATAGATATAATTAAATATAATGAACAGACAAGAAATGGAAGCTGAACTGGGGTTGGATTTGCCCGATATTTTTGAAAATTACGACCCTGTTATACAAGAATTAGTTATTAAGTATTTAAAAAATCTAAATTCAATTGAAAGAAAAGCATATACTATTGGTAAATCTCATTTAGGGTCCTCTTTTAATATTATTAAAAGCAATGGATTTTCCGATTGGAAGAAAAATAATAAATAATTTAACGTCTTCTTGAACCTCTTTTATAATTCTTAACTCGTTTAGTAATCCATTTACCACCATTTTGTTTTTTTCTTAGTATATATGGTTCCAAAAAATCTAATTGTGATTGACGTATGCGACCACCAATCATTTTTGCATTTTTTTGCATATATTTCATTGGGTCACTTTGTGGAACCATATTTTTCATTTGTGAATTTATATTTATCCCTTCTTTATTAACGTGTTGTTGAGCGGTATTTATACCAGATGACACTGTTTTATTTACTTCTGATGATATATTATTTAATGTGTCTTTAAAATTTCCTAATAATGTTTCCGTCTTTTTTTTTTGTTCCTTTAAATTATTAATTGCATCTGTTCCTGTGGATGTTAAATTAGCTACTCCTTCTATCGCTGCTTCTGATGCTTGTGCTACATTTCCCACTTCTTCTACAGCTCCAATCACCTGTCCTGCCCCTGGGATCATTAAAACAGCCTCATTAGCCATATTACCAATTATAGGTATCTCTTTTTTTATTAATTCATTTCCCTCGTCTATAATCTCTTTAACAGATGGCTTCACTATTTCTACTGAATCGGCTAATATTTTTTTCGCTTCTTCTTTTAATTGTTCACCTTCTGGACTATTTAAAACCCTATTTATATTTTGCAAATTATTTTTTAAATTACCCATATTAATATCCATCGTTTTATTTGGGTCAATACCAACTGCTTCCGCGGCATTCTGTATTCCTTTTGCAACATAATTTGATGCGGCTGAACCAGCCAAATCTTTTAACGCTGTCAAATTACTCATAAATGTTGGTACTGATTCCTGATTATTTTGTACTAGTTCTTGATTGTCATTTCCACCATATATTTTCCTTGTTTGTCTTGTTCTTTTTTTCTGTAAATAACCATAACCATACCCTCTTTTATTCGTTTTTTTTATTTTATACGCCATTGTTATAATATACCTATTTTTTATTTTGCTGTTCTTGTTGTATTTTCTTAAAATCAGCATAAGTCACCAATAAATTCTTATTCACTACCTTTTTATCAATCTTTTTTAAAGGGCAAAAATCTGACAAACGCCCCTCCCAAGTATAACGGTTCGCTTTCTCTTTTAATAATTGCTTTTCTGTTGTTTGATTTATATTTTGAATAGATGCTTTTATTTGAGGAGGTAAAATATTATTCGATGACCTATTTTTCATTGGTCTTATTGACATAGGTTTCATAGTATCCTTATTATAACTTTTCATCCTAGCCAAACTATTTTTAGGATTTTTAAGTTCTTCTTTTTCTTTTTGTTCTTTCTCTGCTTTTTTTTTAATATCATCGTCATATCTTATTTCTGCTCTTTTTAACTCTTCTTCAATATCTACAAATATTGGCTTACACCAATATGTCATTACATATTTTCGGCCTACTGGTTCTAAATATCTATAAGGAATTGTATTATTACTAAAATATTCAAATGAACCTTTATTATTATTATATCTCATATAAATATTACCCATTGGTGTATGTTCTAAAATATAATTATCTATAAATTTATCTAATTTTTTATCAACAATACTTTTTCTTGCCATATCCTTAAAATCCTTATCCGTGAATGAATTCATAGTTACCTCTTTTAATTCTTCATCTAAATTATTTTTTATTTTTATTAATTTTATATATAATTCCTCAAAATCAATATCATCTGGGTTCTCATCATAATCATCTTGCAAAGAAAAATAATCTAAGATATGTTTTATTCCAAATTCATTAATATTCTCCGTAAACATATGTTCTTTATCTACATCTTCATCTTTATCTTTTAAAATACCACCATATTCTTCTATTTCATTTATTTTTAATAATTTTTCTTGTATTTCATTAATAGCATCATTCCTTTGTTTTTCTAATAAATTTTTTATTCTTTCATATTCCTTTGGCTCTTCCTCCATTTCTAATTCAGTAAAATAAAAATCGTTTGAAAAATGTTTAAATTTTTCCAAATATTTATCCTCATATTTTTGTTGAACCTTTTCTACTATTTTATTTGTTTCATTTGTTTTATTTGTTTCATTTGTTTCATTTGTTTCATTTATATCTATTGTTTTTTCTTCTATAGTTTCTGTATTTGAATCATAATAATCCAACCAAAGAGGGTTATTTTCACATATAAATTGATAAAATTTTTTTAATTCAACTCTATTTTCATTTACTTTTGCAAGAAAAGATGGAAATTGAGTTATTATAAAATTAAACAATGATGGGGTATTTAAAACAAATACAAAACAAAAAAACTGTATAATTATTATTTCTGAAACAGTATAATTACTCATTAAATAATATATACTATTTTATTTTTAAGTTGTTTTATAATGATACTTCTTTCTGTCTTTCTTCAAATAAATCCTCCATTTCTTTTGTTAAAATAGGCACATCTAATAATTCATAGGTTTCTTCTTGGTTATCAGGGTGTAATCTTACTAGACATAATTTTGTAACAGTCTTTCCATATTTGCGTTCTAAGATTGATTTATATGTATTTAATTGTAGTGCATAATGCCAGAAGTTTGTATCATGTAAATGAGAAATCAACGGATTTTTTGCAAAATTATCCCACCCATTTATTTTTGAAATATCCTTACTTCTCTTCCAATCATAAATAGATAATGTTCCATCTGGATTTTCATAAACCATATCTATAGAACCTGCTATTTTTAAATCTTCATCAAAAATCATCCATTCCGTACGATATGGTTTCATATCGGGGTAATCATTTATAAATTGTAAGAAATATTCCCACTCTGCGGTATAAGGTATAATACCTCTATTGGGGTCATTTTTATAATTTTCCCATAAATCTTTATGTGTATATGCAGAGTTTAAGTCTAAATTGTCATTATTCATAAAATGTTCTATTTCTTCATGAAGTTTTGTACCAGCTCCTGCGGATGATTCTCCATTCACTTTCCATAACGCTTTAATTTGTTCTGCGGTTTGTCCCCAATACTTATTTTCAGGTCCCCATCCTTTGCTTTTAAAAATTTTCTCAATAATTGCATCTTGGTCAAATTTTGGAAAATGACTATGGTTCCACTTGGTTACTGATGTATAATTCGTTTTTGGGTCTGTTATTATTTCATATTTATGTCCTTTTGCATAAAATTTAATTAAATCATCGCGTTCATTTTTATTTCTACTTTTTAGAATTGGCTTCATATTAATAGTATCTATTATTATCTTTAAGTTATTTATTAATTTCAATTTTTTATATCCATTTATATGGACCCGTGCCTTTTATATCCGTTAATCGTTTTAAAGGTTCCACATTTATTTCATTTCTCTTTCCATATACGGTCCAAAAAAACTCACACGTTGGTCCATATACCGTAAATGCGTTATTTTTAACACGAGAACTTTTTAGAATAATTGTTTCCAACTCTAACCCATTATCCATTGTATCTGAATCATAAATAGGTGTTAAATTAACTGTTAGTTGGGACGCCAATTTATCTACATAATAAGGAAGTTTAATTATAGTGTTTTTATTATTGGTTATTTTTCCTTCTCCGCGATAATATACACCCGCTTCAGGTCCTTCTAAACAAGCGTGAACTAAATATTTATTCTTATCACAAGGATGGTCGATTACAAAGGTTTTATCTCCCGTGTCAGTAGTATTATTATATACCAAATATCCTCTATTGTTTTCTTGACCAGTAGTAATATAAAATACTTGATGTGTGTTGGCGGTTGGCATAGATTTTACATTATTTGAGCCAGTGGTACCCCCTGTAATTCCCTGTAGTCCTAATAACATTGTAGTGTTAGTTGTATATATACCACCATTATTTACAACAGCACTTTGATATTGTCCGCTGGAACTTAATGAGATTGAATACCAAGCTAAATTGGATGTACCACTTGTAGTATTTAGTGTCCAAGTGTTTCCATAATCAGTGGAAGTATATATACCACCTCCATATGCAACAGCACTTTGATATTGTCCACTAGAACTTAATGAGATTGAACTCCAGTAATTATTATTATTTAATACATTACTCCAAGTGTTTCCATAATCTGTGGAAGAATATATACCAAATCCACTTGCAAGAGCGCTTTGATATTGTCCACTGGAACTTAATGATATTGACAACCAATATAAATTGGTTGGAGCACTTGTATTTTGTGTCCAAGTGTTTCCATAATCATTAGAAGTATATATACCACTTGCATCAGTAACAGCACTTTGATATTGTCCACCGGAACTTAATGAGATTGAATACCAAGCTAAATTGGATGTACCGCTTGTTGTATTTAGTGTCCAAGTGGTTCCATAATCATTAGAAGTATATATACCTCCTCCATCTTCAACAGCACTTTGATATTGTCCGCTAGAACTTAATGATATTGACATATATGTTTTATTAGCTGTACCACTTACTGGTGCCCAAATGGCTCCATGATCTTTTGAAATATATATACCACCTGAAGAAGAGCTATTTGTAACAGCACTTTGATATTGTCTGCTAGAACTTAATGAGATTGAAAACCAATTTAAATTGGATGGAGCACTAGTATTTTGTGTCCAAGTGCGTCCATAATTGGTGGAATCCCATATGCCACCTCCATTTACAACAGCACTTTGATATTGACCGCTAGAACTTAATGAGATTGACCACCAATTTAATCCAGTTGTAACACTTGTATTTAATACCCAAGTTGTGTTAGCAGGAGTTAATTGTAATCCAGATAGAGATGAAAATGGGTCATAAGAAACTTGTGAATACGGAACACCAGTTGCTCCTGGAACTGTCTGGTATACCGATGTAAAATTAACTGTTCCGTTTATATCTAAAGTATAAATTGGACCAGTTGTTCCGATTCCAACGTTTCCATCAGTATAATAAATTCCAGTTGTCCCAGATACACCAGTCCAATATGAATCTGTACCTCCAGCAGGACCTGTGTGTCCTTGTGCTCCAGTGGTTCCTTGTGCTCCAAAACCTGTAGCTCCTTGTGCTCCCTGTGCTCCAAAACCTGTAGCTCCTTGTGCTCCCTGTGCTCCAAAACCTGTAGCTCCTTGTGCTCCCTGTGCTCCAAAACCTGTAGATCCCTGTGATCCCTGTGCTCCAAAACCTGTAGATCCCTGTGCTCCCTGTGCTCCAAAACCTGTAGATCCCTGTGCTCCCTGTGTTCCAAAACCTGTAGCTCCTTGTGCTCCTTGTGCCCCTTGTGCCCCCTGTGCTCCCTGTGTTCCACTAGCTGTACAAATAGAAGTACCATCTTGGAAATAAATACACCCTGTATGTAAAATAGAATTTCCACTCATATCCACATGACTAGCAAACACTTCTTTAGAATTTTTTTGACCAGAATAATTATTAACGTTCAATTGTTCAGAATTAGAAATATAACTTTTTGTAATATTATTATTAGCCGAATAATTTAAACCACCATATCTTCTAAAAGTAGACATTTAATATATTAGAAGTTTAATATTTTAATTGTCCTCGTTAAAATAACAATTTTTCATAAATATAAATAGGTATCTTTTTAATTTAATTTAGTAATTAAATTAAGAAAAAAAGTTTATAAAAATCATATTTAACAATATATAATTAGTTTGTAAGATAAAATAAAACAACACCATTATTAAGGTATTAATAATATGTAAAATATTTTGTTTAATTTATAGCTTAATTAACCCCATTAATTCACCAATAAGTTATAAATAATTTATTATATTTGAAATAAACCCAAACAGTATGGTATCATAATAATAATTTATATAATAGTTTTAATTATAACTACAAAGTGCGTAAATATATTTTTAGAGATAAATCTACTTTTTAGAGATAAAACTATTTTAGAAAAATGTATTTAAATAACAAAATTCTTTTTTTTTATATTATTTTTTTGTGTTTAAATAATATATATGCAAACTGCCAGTATTAGTACTAGAACTGTTAATTCTCTCTCATCTGAGACAGAAATTAATATTTTCACTAATAATATGCCTGATGTTTCTGCGATTGAAAAATCCATAGTAAAATGGTTAGTTGATACAGATTCATCATTTCAAACAGAACCAAATTCTACAGACGTAACAATTGATACAGCCATTAAAAATAAACATATTAGAATTACAAGTTCGCTTCCAAATTCCGATGTAGCTTTATCTATAATTAAAAGAGATAACGAGGAAGGGTCTGGTAGAGCAACCCAAGATGTAATCACACATTCACCACCTTCTTCAACATTATATGATAATCAAATTAAAAATACAATTACATTAAATGAAAGCGATTCGGATATATTATACACGTCATCTATAAGATTTCAGTTTGAGGATGGAGGAAATACTTCTTCTACTAATTCAAATACTTTAATATTTGATGATTCAGACCCAGATTATAATCTACATAAAGCAATCAATTCACCATATTCAAATACAGATGAGAATGCTGAAAATGGTATTAATGTTTCATTTGATAATACATGGAACAATAACCACTCTTTTTATACAGAACACGTAGTTAATCGTTCAGCTGAAAATCAATTAACAGCTGGCAATAGTTACGGAACTGATGGAATTTCAACAAATCTTAATTATTCTATATTATCCGCAAATGATGAATATGGGTCACCATATTTTGGTTCGTTTAAAGTTGTACAACAAGACGGATATGCTGATTTTGACGGTGATTATAATAATACCGTTAATAACAGTACAATGTCTAGAACATCGACTGATTTAGATAATGTAACTGATTTAAGCGTTAATATAAATGTACAGCGTCCATGGACATCTCTAAATCAAACACAATTCAAAGAACTATTTTCAAATAGTGATCTACAAAATATTTATCCAGGATATATATTTCAACTTACTATTGGTAATGAAAACCTTGGAGGATATTCACTTGATAATATTTCTGAAAATGATTTTAGTTCTCCAATTTACGCAAATGACAACACTATAGCTGATTATACAAATAGTCTAAGACTATTTTCTTTAAATGACGATAGTATTACTGAAAATATAAAATATATGTTGGCGTCTAAAGCATTAAATGCGTTTGATTCTGAAAAACAAAAACTATATTTAAAAAATGGAACTTTTACCAAAAATGAAGACCACAGTTCAAGAATAAATTATGATAATTTTGAAATTTGTGACGGATTTGAAACATTATCAGTTACAGGTTCTTCTGGATTAGCAGATCTTTCAAAATCGGGGGTTTTCCGTTCTTATAATACAAATAATAATATTGCCGACGAGGCGTGTCGTTATACAAGATATGAAAATAGTAGTAGTAATGTTTCTGGTTTAGTTGTTAGTTACGATTCTGCTGAAAGTGACTATATAAGTTCAGTTGGTGTTATAACTGAACAAATGAAAACTACCCCTATTGTTGAAACTGAAATACATGTTCTTACTAAATCCACTGTTACAAGTGATGGAACATGGTCTGATGACAAAGATTATGAAATGAATAATGATGCTATATTAGTTAGACAAACAGCCACTGATAATACTTTGTACGACAAAACGAATATATCTGATTTTGACGCAAGTGGTTTAAATAGTATGTTAAATGCTGATGAATTTGCACTTTTGCAAGTGTTTAGATCATTTGATGTTACTGATACAGATAATACAACATTATTTAAAACAAGTGATGATTATCCTATTGATGGAGTAACAAGTTCTATTGGTGTATCAAATATTAATTTTAATCAAATATCTGCAGATGATTTACGAGTTGTTTTATACGGAAAGCAAATTACTGATTTACCGTCAATAAATATAAATAATGGATTAAATATATATTTAACAACTTCTTCTGCTGATGGAAATTTATCATTAGGTTCAGATGGTTATGATACAAATAATAATGGAAATTATATTTCTTTGGCACAAACCCCTAACAACCCGTGTCTTATTAATCAGTATTTCTATGATTTATTTTCATCAGAACTTGATATACCAGTAAATATTAATTTTAGAATTGAAAATACTTCAGATGTCAATTTAAATCAAAGAAATAGTGGTAAAGATTCTATTAAGACAAATACTATTATAGGTTTTACGTGCGAATATGATGAAACTACTACTTTTGAAGAAAATATAACATCACAAGTAACAGGTTTAACGAATAATTCTACTAACACTGAAAATTTTAGAATATTTAACTCTTCAACAAACACAACCA
>Ga0315900_10005153_pt1 | contig 18059 bp, 18 predicted proteins | sample LakEriMetagenome_FD_203521 | JGI IMG/M metagenome (GOLD analysis project Ga0315900, IMG submission 203521) | Freshwater fungal communities from buoy surface, Lake Erie, Ohio, United States - Buoy 12 MA114 | ecosystem: Environmental > Aquatic > Freshwater > Lake > Lake biofilm | place: USA: Lake... | reverse complement strand
AAGTTCGTTCAGGTCGAAGACACCGTGCGTTCGTTCAAGGCGGTGGTCGACGGCGAGTACGACCACCTGCCCGAAGCCGCCTTCTACATGGTCGGCGGGATCGACGAAGCGGTCGAAAAGGCCAAGAAGCTGGCTGAGGAAGCCTGATCGCCATGGCCCTGCACTTCGAACTCGTCACGCCGGCACGGCTCGTTCGCTCCGAAGACGTCTACATGGTGGTCGTCCCCGGTGCGGAAGGCGAGTTCGGCGTGCTGGAGGGCCACGCACCCTTCATGTCGACCGTCCGTGACGGTGCCCTGCGGATCTACAAGACCGAAGGCGCCGCACCGGAAGAAATCCAGGTCCAGGGCGGCTTCGCCGAAGTGGGCGCAGCTGGCCTGATGGTTCTGGCGGAGCACGTTGAAGGCTGAAGCCTTAGTTCCTGTCCTGACAAGCGAAAGGGCGGCTCCAAGGGCCGCCCTTTCTCATTCAAGTGTGACGAAGCGCCGCCGCCAAGCTCAGCCGTTGATCCGCCTCGGCGCAAATCCGGTGCAGCACTTCGCTCGCCGACGGCACGTCGCGGATCAGTCCGACCGCTTCGCCCACGGTGACATTGGCCCCGGCAAAGTCCGCGGCCACCACTGCCGCATCGAAGGCGGCGCGGGCGGCGGCGGGATCGGCGCGCAGCTCGGCCTCACGTCCTTCCCATTCGCGGTGCAGCGCATTACGCAAGGCGCGGAAATCGTACTCGGCCGGCCAGTCCTTGCGGCGCAACACATCGAAGATCGGGCTTCGAACGGTCGCGTCCCCATCGGCGGCGATGGCTTCGGCCTTGGCGGCTGCGGCAGGCAGCGCCTCGACACTGGCCCAGAGGCGTGATCCGATCAGCGCGCCGTCGGCGCCCAACATCAGTAGCGCGGCCAGGCCCCGTCCATCGGCAATGCCCCCGGCGCCCAGCAAGAGCACATCCGGCGCATGGTTTGCCAGCCAGTCCGCCACCTCTGGCACGAAGACCATAGTCGAACGCGCTGTCGCGGCAGCCGCGCCGTGCCCGCCAGCCGCGCCGCCCTGAGCCACGATCAGCGCTGCCCCGGCCTCGACCGCTTGCGGCACTTGGTCCAGCCGCTGCACCTGGCAGACCAGCCGCGCGCCGCTGGCGGCAATCCGCGCGGCATAGGGGCGCGGATCGCCGAATGAGAGAAACACCGCCTTGGGCGCCAACGGCTGATCCAGCACCCAATCGAGTGCAGAGGCGTCAGAATCGAGCTTCCATGTGATGAAGCCGCAACCCACTCGCTGCGCTGCTGCCGTATTGGCCAACCGCTGAGTGGCCAGGCCCCATTCGCGCCGGGTCCAGTCAAGTTCGCCGTAACCGCCGCCGACCAGACCCAATGCGCCCGCCTCGGCACAGGCGGCGGCCAGTTCGCCGCCGCCGGCCAGGGCCATCGGGGCCAGCATGATTGGCAGATCGAGCCCCCATTCGCGGGTCAGGCGGGTCTCGATCGTCATCTCAGATCTTCGCCGTACCGTTAATCACCGTCACGCACTGGCCGCCAATATGGATATCCGAGCCTTCAAACCGCACATCGATCCAGCCATCGCGACCAACCTGGCGGCCTTGGCTGGCACGATAGCTGTCGCCATCACGGCACTGTCCAGCCGCCAGCCGGAACGCGGCCGCCGCGCCATTGCCGCTGCCGCATACCGGGTCTTCCGGAATACCATCGCCCGGAGCAAAGCTGCGCACGACCACGCGCTCACCCTCGGCGGCATAAAGCGTTGCGCCGGTCCAGCCCTGCGGTACGTAATAGGCCGCCAGCCGCGCCTGATCGTAAGCAAGGTTTTCCAGCGCCGCGATCCCATCGACTTCTGCGATCAGCCAAACCGGCCCGACATCGACCGCCTGCGCCGCATCCTTGACCGGGGCGTTGATCCACGCGGTGGCTTCCGGATCGCTGAGCTCGGTCAGGGCATAACGGGGCAAACGAAACGACAGGCCGCCCTCCCCGACCGTCAAATCAACCAAGCCGACTGCGCATTCCTGAACCAGCTTGCTGCTGCGCGGTTTCGCCAGTCCCGCCTCAATCACCGCATGGGCTGTGCCCAGGGTCGGATGGCCGGCAAAGGGCAGCTCGGCCCTGGGCGTGAAAATCCGCACTCGATAATCCGCCCCGGCCTGAGTCGGCGGCAGGACGAAGGTCGTCTCGGACAGATTGGTCCAGGCCGCCATCGCTTGCATCTGTTCCGTGGTCAGTCCCTCACCGTCCAGCACGACGGCCACAGGATTGCCCATCAGCGGCACTGTGGTGAACACGTCAACCTGGGCAAAACGGCGCGCGTGGCTCACGGGATTCAATCCTGCGGCGGCACGACAGGGCGATAGTTCCACCGCATGACCTGGCTGCCATCGATCTTCGAAATTTCGGCCATGAGCAGCTTGCCTTGCCGCCAATACCGGATGCGCTGCGGGTAATCGTGCGACGGATTGGCGAATTCGATCGCTTCCTCGCTAACCAGAACCATAGGGAACTCGGCGGCCGGCTTGCCATTTGGCTGAGCGAAAAAACTGATCGAGCCATCGGGCTTGTGGCGGATCTGGGTCACTTCCCAGCTTCGCAACTGTGGACCGAAGCCCATCCGGGCTACCCCCAGCATGATCCCGCCGCGCGGGTCGGTCCACATTTCGTCTGCCCAGTCAGCCCCGTCTTCCATCATCCAGGTCCCGGCCATCCAGCCAGGCAGGCTGCGCGCAGCCGATTGTGCGCCGAGCGGTGCCGACAACATGAGTAGGACAGGGAGCAACAGCTTGTTCATCGACAGTGATCCTGAATGGCTGGCACGCGCTGGTTGTAGCGTGAGGGAACGACAGGCCAAGCGTCAATCGCTCTCAGCCGGTTCCTTCACTTCGCCCGCGCGCCAAAGATAGAGCCCCGCCAACACAATCAGTAAAGATCCGATCAGGGTAAAGGCATCCGGGTGATCGCCAAACCAGGCCCAGCCGATGAGACTGGCCACCAGCAGCTGGACATACATCATCGGTGCAACTTTTGCCGCGCCCGCGCGGGTTGTGCCAAGATAGACCAGCCAATGCGCGGCACTGGCCGTAACCGCCACGAAAGCGCAGCGGGCCACGACCGTCCAGTCCGGCCAGGTCAGGGCAAAGCGCGGCAAACCGGTCTGCCCGAACAGAGGCGCGGCGATGATCAGGACAGGTGCAGCAAAAACTGCCACGGCAAACTGCATGGCAAGGCCGGAGCCCTGCCCAGCGACATGGCGATTGCCAATGATCAGCAGGGCAAAGGTCATGGCCGAAAACAGCGGCAAGACCGCCCACAGTCCGGCCTCGGCCAGATTGGGGCGCAGCACGATCATCACGCCCACCAATGCCAGGGCCGAAGCGATCCAGGTCTCCCGGCGCAGCCGTTCTCCCAGCAGAACGGCCGCAAACAGGGCCGTGAACATCGGGCTTGTGAAGCCAATCGCAGTCGCCGTGGCGAGCGGTAGCACGAACAGCGATGTGAAAAAGATCGTTGATGAGACTGCCAGGGCAAGGCCTCGACCGACTTGGGCCCAACGCAGCACACCGGTCATGGCAGCCAGCCCTTCGCGCGCCAGCAGCATCGCACCAAGCCCAACAGCGGCGAGGCTGAAACGCAGGGCAGCAACCGCCACCGGCGACCATTCACCCGCCAGGGTCTTGATGACCCCGTCACCCACCGAAAGCACGGCAAAGCCGGCCAGCGCATAAAGCAGTCCAACGCGGCTGTCGTGTTGCATCGTGCCGCCATATCGGGCCGACGCCGGGAGTGCCAGTGCCCGCAGCCAAGGCCCGGAAAACTATCGATGCACCCTGCTGGCCCGCTGCGGTTGGGCCACAACCGAAATTGCCCTTATTGACCGATAATTAACCATCATATCGCTAGTCCTTCCCGAGTTACAGGGGAGTATCGGCGTGTTTCAGTCCCGGCCCGAGCAATTCAACGATGCCAAGGCGATCGACGTATCGATCATCATGCCGTGCCTCAACGAGACGCAGTCACTGTCGCATTGCATTGCCAATGCCCGGCTGGCGCTGGACCTGATTGAGCAGCAATATGGCCTTGGTGGCGAGATCGTGATCGCCGACAATGGCTCAACCGACGGCAGCCAGGCGCTGGCGGAATCGCTCGGCGCCCGGGTCGTCGATGTCCCCAGTCGCGGCTATGGCGCCGCGCTGATCGGCGGCTGCACCGGCGCCTATGGCCGCTACCTGCTGATGGGCGATTGCGACGGCAGCTACAATTTTACCGAAGGCGTGGCGATGATCGGCAAGCTGGAAGACGGCTGGTCGGTCTGCATGGGCTCGCGCTTCAAGGGCGGTATCGCACCGGGCGCCATGCCCTGGAAGAACCGCTGGATCGGCAATCCTGCGCTGACCGGCATCCTCAACCTGTTTTTCCGCACCGGCATCAGCGATGCCCACTGCGGCCTGCGCGCCATTCGCAAGGAAGCGTTCCACGCCCTCCGTCTCAGTGGCAGCGGCATGGAATTCGCCAGCGAAATGGTGATCAAGGCGGCCCTGCTGAAGCTGCCGATGACAGAAGTTCCAGCCACTCTCTCACCAGACCTGCGCGAGCGAGAACCCCATCTGCGGCCGTGGCGCGACGGCTGGCGGCACCTGCGCTACCTGTTCATGCTCAGCCCCACCTGGGTATTCGGCGTGCCTGCCCTGGCGGCGCTGGGCAGCGGGCTGGCCATTATGGCCCTCGCCCTGCTGCATCTGGCCGGGATCGGCCCGGACCTGGTCGGCGCAAGCTGGATACTGGTCGGCGCCATGCTGGCCTGCCTGGGGCACATGGGCGGGTTGATGGCGGTTGCCGCGCACCTGTTCGGCGTGCGCGAGGGCTATCGGCGGCCCAGAAACTGGCTGCTGCGGCTACGCGGGCTGATCAATCTGGAAACATTGCTGATTTCCGGGGGGCTGATGATCACTGGGGCGATCGCGGGCCTGGTGGCAACCGGGTTCTACTGGTCGGCCAGCTCCTTTGCCGCCCTGCCCTCCACCTTGCCCGTCGCGCTGGCCGGAACGCTTGGCGTGATCGGCATGCAGAATGCTTTTGGCGCCTTCCTGCTGGCCATCATCGGCGGCAATGAGGCGGATTTCCTCAAGAATGCGGATGCGGTTCACGCCGAACGCGCGACCCCGCCCATCCCGACACTTTCGGTTCCGGCCCTTCAAGGACACACGGCATGAAGATCGATTCAGACCTGCTCACCGATTTTGTTGCGCGCTATCCCGCGCAGCCGGCCACTGCATTTTGGCGCGGCATTGAAATCGACATCCTGGCCCAGGCCGGCATCCCCGATGGACTGGGGCTGGACCTGGGTTGCGGCGATGGCATCCTGACCGACATCCTGTTCGAGCGGATCGGCCGCAAGCCGCGCCTGGTCGGGATCGATCCCGACCCGCTGGAGACCGATGCCGCCCGCCAGTACGACTTCTATGAACGCATCCACACCGTGGGCGGCGATGCCATCCCTGAGGCCGACGCAACCTTTGACTACGTCGTCTCCAATTCCGTGCTTGAACATATCCCCGATCTTGAACCGGTGATCCGTGAGGTCGGCCGCGTTCTGAAGCCAGGTGGGAAGTTCTACTACACGGTCCCCTGCCCAGGATTTCACGATAATCTGGCAGGCTCGGTCATTCCCGGGATCAGTCGGCAGCAGTATCTGGCCTCGATCGACAAGCGCCTAGCCCACTTCAACTATCTGACCAGCGAAGACTGGCAAGAGCTGTGCAGCCGCCACGGTATGACGGTTACCGCCGTCACCGGCTTCATCGGCAAGAAGGCCACCAGGCGTTGGGAAACGTTGTCACGCATGACGGGCGGACTGCTCCACACTCTCAGCCTGGGGGCCAAGCGGCCGATAGAAATTCAGCGCGCGCTCAAGCTGCGCGATCTTCAGAACAGCGGCCGCTTCCCGCGCGGCATCGCTGCGGCGCTCACCAGTCTGATCGCCAGCGGCCTCGGCGGTGAAGACGTGGTCGACCATCCTTCGGGCCTGCTCGTTGTTGGTGAACGCAACCGCGTACAATGACCCTGACAGTCCCCCAGCGCATTGGTGAAATTGCCCGGTTCCTGACGGTCGGCCTTGCTTCGGCTGCCGCCAGCACGCTGATCATCGTCGGGTTCACCGAAACACTGGGGATCAGCTACCTGCTGTCAGCTTTGATGACCTTCGTTCTGGTCAACCTGATCGGCTTCCTGCTGAACCGCGGGTGGTCGTTCAGGACTGACGGTCGCATGCACATCGCCGAACTGCTGCGATACTACTTTATCTGCCTGTTGACCCTGGGCCTGGGCCTCGCGCTCAGCGAGGGGATGGTCGGCCTCGGCTTGCCTTACTACATCGCTGTTTTCCTTGGGGCAGTGCTGGTGGCGCCGGTCAACTACATCGCCCACCGCCTGTTCAGCTTCAAGCTTGGAACCGGCGCGCTGCCCAGCAAGGGCTGAAGCACGTCGGTCAATCCAGGCCCAGCCGCTGGCGAATGACCTGGAACGAACCTTCGAACGACAGCCGCACGGCATTATCGGCATACCATTGTGAAGTCGCGGCGCGGAGCCTGTCCCCGCCATCCACGACCGCACCGATCGCTTCCGCCAATGCAGTTTCGCTGGCTGCGGTCGCGACAATTCCGTTCCGGCCCTGTTCGACCAGTTCGACAGCGGCATTGTCCTCGCCTGGCACCACTATGCAAGGCACGCCGCGGGCGGAAGCCTCGACCACGACCATGCCGTAGCCTTCGCGTGAGGACGGCTGCACGATTGCCGTTGCGCTGCGCATTGCCTGTTCCAGCTGGACATCATCAACGAAACCAGGGGTCTCGATCCGGTCGGCGAGTCCCAGTTCGCGAATTCGCGCCTCGACCAGCTGGAGGTCAGGACCGCGACCGATCAGGCGGGCCCGGAGCGCCGGATTGCGTTCCATGGCCAGGGCCAAAGCCTCAACCAACAGCGGCACGCGCTTTTCCGGGATCATCCGGCCAGCATAGACAACGTGCGGTGGAACCTGTGCCGGTTCGCCGCGGTCAAGCGAAGGGCCGGCATACTCGCCGGTCAAGATCGTGACGTCGCGGTTCGCAATCTCGGCCACTCGGCCGGCGTGCATTCGGCTGAAACTGAAAGCCGTATGGCGCAACCGGGCGCAAGTGCGCTGTACCACCCAACCGATCAAGCCGACTGCACCCAGATACTCGCGCCAATAGGACCGGCTCCACGCCTCATGCCAGTCCACCGCCAGACGGAACCGCAGCAGCGGGCGCAACAATCCCGCCGCGAGCAACGAGAAGAACGGGAATGACGCGGTGTGGACCAGGTCATAGCGCCGCCCATTCCCCAGCAAATGCATGAAGACCCCCAGGCCGAAAGTGAGCGGGGGCAGGATCCGGCGCTTACCATCGGCGTAAAGAGCCATGCGCGGCGCGACGGCAATGATTTCGACGCCTGGCAGCTGGGGCTCCTCACCCTGCTCCCACTGTTGCATGGTCAGATAGGTAACGCGGTGGCCATCGATCGCGTAACGTTCGGCCAGGTGGCGATACCAGCGTTCGGCACCGCCAACGGTCCAGGGAAACAGGCAATCGTAGATAACGCAAATATGCTTGCCGCCAGACTTGCGCTGTGGGTGCGAATTCATGGCTTGCGGGCAATGACCCGCAGCGCGCTCGGCTTGCCGCTCAGACGCTCACCAAGCCATTGCAACGGGTGCAACACCATGCCGACCAGCAGCCAGAACAGGTTTGGCTTTGCACCAAACGCCTTGGCCATCGACCGCCCCATCGTCGGCACTGTCACATCATGCAGGGCAACCAGCTCAAGTCCGCCCTGCGCGATCCGGCGCAGCAGCGACTTGCGGCTGAAATGGGTGCGGTGAAATGGCACGTACCAAGCGTCCCATCGGGCGCCCAACAGCTTGCTCCAGAAACATTCTACATTCGGCACTTCCAGCACGACGGTCCCACCCGGCTGCGCCATTGCCGTGATCCGTTCGAGCAGGCCCAAGGTGTCGTCGTCGTGTTCAAGCACATGCATCGCCAGCACCACGTCAAAAGATCCGGCCAACGGCGCAAGCCTGTCCATCGCGTGGTATTCGCCGGCAGCGAGGTCGGCGGGCGGCTGCGGATGAAAATCGCTTCCGGCGACAACGCCCGCGCCCAACTTTTCACTCAAGACACGGGTAAACTGACCGCTGCCGCAGCCGAAATCGAGCAGCCGTTGCGGGGTAACCCGAAGCTGCCGCAGGAGCGCCACAGCTTGCCCGCGGAAGGCGATATCCTTGATCCGGTGCGCCAGTCCACGCGCATCCGGCTGAAAATCCTGACTTTCACGCCCATCGTAGAGAAAGGCGACATCGGCCAGCGGCGGCAAGGTCACGCCATGGCCGCACTCCCGGCATTGCCGCACTTCGACTGCGCCAACCTTGCCGCTCTCGTCAAGAAAGCGTCCCAGCGAGACAGTCTGGCAAGGGCTGCCCGGATGTTCTGCGCAGTCCAGTGTCACCAATCGCTCCTGTTCCTGGAAATCGCCTGAAAGCCTAGGACTTCATGGTAAACAGCGTGTTAAAGATGTCGATCAATTCGGCGCCAGGCAAGGTTTACCGGCAAGGCTCTGCCGCACTTTCGATTCAAACCGCGGGCTGGCGATCGGCACGTTCAATCCGAAACCTTGTTGCTGCATGTCGGCCCGCGTAATCAGCGCAATGCTGCCCCTTTCGCACAGTCGGGCAAGCGCGGCGGCATCCAACGCCGAACTGGACAGTCGCAGCGGCCGGTTGGAAAGGTCAGGCAGGTTGCGGACCTGATCCACGGCTTGCCGCGGCAGTTCTGTATCGACCAGCACCATATCAGTCTGCTGGGCAGCGATCAGTGCGTCCAGCCTGACGTGGGGCATCACAAAGCGATGGGCACCCCACATCGTCAACACCATAAACACGGCGGACAGCGCCGAAAGAACCATGAACACACCATCGGCAACACGCCGGTCCAAGGCCCGCCAGCGCTGGTAGCCAAGGCCGCCCAGCAACGCGAAACTGCCAAGCAACGGCGCCATATAGCGATAGCCCCAGCCATGGCCCTGCTGGGGCAGGATCAGAGTACAGAACAGCAATGTCAGCACGATCCCGCCAGCAAGCGGCGCAGCGATTCCGCGGTTCCGACGCACCAGCGGCCAGGCCATGGCCACCAGCGGCAGCAGCGCCAGATGCTGCCACACCGTGAACCGGACGAGGTTGAGAGTCATCAGCCGCACCGTCATCGGATCGCGCTCAACCAGCAGCGGCCAGACCCGGTCCCGCAGAAAGCTGACCCCGTCACCTGCCCCCCCTGCTGCCACGATACCCATCGATTGGATCGCCAGCGCCGGGTAAACCATCCAGAACAGCGCTCCACCCCCGATTACCACTGCATAAGCGGCAAACAGCCGGTAGCGACGCTGGGCGAGCAGCCAGAGCAGGAACGGTGCGGCAAACAGCGGATGAAACACCACCTGGTGCAGCCCCATGGCCACCAGCCCGACCACCATGGCACCAGCATGGCCTGCCCAGCCGCCGCGCAGGAACAGGGCCAGCCAGACCAGGCTCAGCGCCGTATGCCCGGTCATGGCATAGACTGTCATCGCATTGACCAGCACCTGCGTAGAACCCAGGTACAGGACCATCACCACCAACACCGTGCGGCGGTCATCACCAAACAGCCGACGGGCAATATCGTAAAGCGCGATTGCCCCAATTCCCATCAGCAGCGGATTCATCAAAGCCGGATCGGCAAACCAGGAGAAGCCCAACCGGAGCATGGCATTGCCGGGCAAGTAGCCCGAAACGAGGGCCACCGTTCCCGGGACGTCCATCAGGAAATCTGGCACCAGCGCCTTGGGGTTACTGCGCCATTCCGCTGCCAGCGGTTCGAGCAGGTGGCCCTTCGCGAACACCGCCATGTCAAACAGCACCATGTGCTCGTCGCGAGTCAGCGGATAGTCCCCCATCAAGGCATAGGTGCCCCACCACAAGAGCAGCACCAGCGTGGCCAGGATCGGCAGCAGCCAGGCCCAACTCAGCTTGAACTCGGGGACCGGCCAGCGCGGAATGCGGTAACTGAGCATCAGCAGCGCCAGCATCAGGACAATGAACAGCCAGCGATCCTGTGTGCGGAAGTAGAAATCCGAAATTGATGTTCCGATCTGGACCGACAGGGCGAGCGGAAACACTAGCAGGCCAACCAAAACCAGTCGGGAAATCTGCAGCCTTGGGGGCGATACCGGATTTGCCTGGTGTTCTGCCACAACTGCTCCCGGCATGAATTTCAATGCTTTTTCTGACTAGTCGGGTTGGCGGCCTGGGCAACCCTGGTGCCTTGTTCTTTCCACCGTCACACGCCCGTCGATCTTAGGAAATCTAAAAGGTTTCCTTGTTATTCACCACGTGAACGAGCCGTGTGTTAGCCAAAACTGACCACGGTTCGGGTAGGCATTCAGAGGTTTGCAACATGAGCGCATTCGGCCGACGCAACGGAGCGGGCAGCATGGCACCGGGGGCACGCCCCCAGTTTGGTGTCGCGCGTCCGATGAAGGGCGGGATCGAAGCTCCCAAGCCATTGCATCCCGGCGGGGTTGGTGGTGACCAGTTTCCTCCGCTCCCAGGCGAAGGCATGGCCGAGCCCGATTTTGATAATGGTGCCATCAAATCCGATGCCATGACCCGGCTGCAGGACCGCGTTAACGGCGTGGTCGAAAACCAGTATCAGGCCGAGGGATTCGAAGCTTCGGTTCACAAGATCAAGGAACAGGTGCTGCCGCGCCTGCTCGAACGCGTCGATCCCGAAGCCGCAGCCACGCTGACCAAGGACGAACTGTCGGAAGAATTCCGTCCGATCATCATGGAAGTGCTGGCCGAACTGAAGGTCACGCTCAACCGCCGTGAGCAGTTCGCGCTCGAAAAGGTTCTGATCGACGAGCTGTTGGGCTTCGGTCCGCTCGAAGAGTTGCTTAACGACCCCGATGTGTCGGACATCATGGTCAACGGCCCGGACCAGACCTACATTGAAAAGAAAGGCAAGCTGCAGCTTGCCCCGATCCGGTTCCGGGACGAGAATCACCTGTTTCAGATCGCCCAGCGGATCGTGAACCAGGTTGGCCGCCGCGTCGACCAGACCACCCCGCTGGCCGACGCCCGCCTCAAGGATGGCAGCCGTGTCAACGTGATCGTCCCGCCGCTCAGCCTGCGCGGTACCGCGATCTCGATTCGTAAGTTCTCCGAAAAGCCGATCACGATCGACATGCTCCGCGACTTCGGTTCGATGAGCGACAAGATGGCGACCGCGCTGAAGATCGCCGGCGCGTGCCGCATGAATATCGTCATCTCGGGCGGTACGGGCTCGGGTAAAACTACCATGCTCAACGCCCTCTCGAAGATGATCGACCCGGGCGAGCGCGTCCTGACCATCGAAGACGCGGCCGAACTGCGCCTGCAGCAACCGCATTGGCTGCCGCTGGAAACCCGCCCGCCGAACCTTGAAGGCCAAGGCGCGATCACCATCGGTGACCTCGTCAAGAACGCCCTGCGTATGCGTCCGGACCGGATCATCCTGGGCGAAATCCGCGGCGCGGAGTGTTTCGACCTGCTCGCCGCGATGAATACCGGTCACGATGGCTCGATGTGCACGCTGCACGCCAACAGCCCGCGCGAGTGCCTGGGCCGTATGGAAAACATGATCCTGATGGGTGACATCAAGATCCCGAAGGAAGCCATTTCACGCCAGATCGCCGAATCGGTCGACATCATCGTTCAGGTAAAGCGCCTGCGCGACGGTTCGCGCCGCACCACCAACATCACCGAAGTGATCGGGATGGAGGGTGACGTGATCGTGACCCAAGAACTGTTCAAGTTCGAGTACCTGGACGAAAGCGAAGACGGCAAGATCATCGGCGAATTTCGCCCTTCGGGCCTGCGTCCCTATACGCTGGAAAAGGCCCGTCAGTTCGGCTTCGATCAGGCCTATCTGGAAGCCTGCCTCTAAAGCGCTTCTCGGTAGGCCAGTATTCCGGCCAGTAGAGCCACGAACAGGGCCAGCACGAAGACAGTGTCCCAAGCCACGATGCCAACGGCATCGGGGTCGCTGCGTTGCCGTCGCTGCCGCTCACGCCACAGGGCCAGCATGGCAACCAGCAAGGCTGCCAGCATCGTTTCACCCCAGGGCACCCAGTCTGCGTCGAGCCAATCCCAATTCACTATGTCCCGCTGCTCGTTTCGTCGCGTGGCGTCAAGCGAGCGGCTCATTCGGCTTGTGTTAACGTGGAGCGGATGAAAAGGCTGTCCGATGTTTATCGGAGGCAAGCCAATGAAGAACCGCGTTATTGCCGCACTTCTTGTGGGAGCGCTGGTCCTGCCAACTGCTGCCTGCAACACCGTCAAAGGCCTTGGCCGGGACATCCAGTCCGTTGGCGAAGCGGGTGACCGCGCGATCGACAAAACAGCAAGCGATCAAACCGTTTACCCGGGTTGATCGCCGTTTAGTCGATCAGGAGTGGTCGCATGGCGCCAAGGCACTAAAGCGCGGGTTCCGTTTTTTCAGGAGCTTGCCATGTCCCCGCGGATTCTTTCGTTTGTTGCCCTGACCTGCGCCATTGCGCTGTCAAATGGTGCCAACGCGCAGGAGATTGTCGTAACGGGCAAATCGCTGAAGCAGACTGAGGCTGACCTCAAGGCCTGCCTTGCCCGCAACTGCCCCCCCGACGAGGATATCAAAGCTACGCTCGCCCATGCCGAGAACCTGTTCGTGAACGGCAATTACAATTCTACCCGCCAAACACTCAAGAGCTCCCTCGGCCGGAACCGCAAACATGGTGAGGCCCATCCCGTTGAGGTTTCCGATCTGCTTCGCGCCAACAGCCGCGTCGCGGAGCATATGGGCGAATCCCGCGACTATCAGCTTTCCATTCTCGACATGCGCGACATGCTGCGAAAGGGCTTCGGGGAGAATGATTTCCGGGCCCTGGTGGCCCAGATTGACGTTGGCGATAGCCGGTACAAGCTGGGCTACCCTGAAGAGGCGCAGCGCATCTACCGCGACGTTGAAAGCCGCGCATTGGCCGCTAATCAGCCCCGCGTGGCCAGCTTTGCCCGCGCGCGCCAGGCGCTGCTCCTGCGCAAGACCTACGAGGACAAGCCCAGCCGCTTCAACAAACAAAAGCTGGATGAAGTGCTGGACCTGCTGATCAACCAGCCCCTCCCCAACAGCCAGGATTTTGTGCTGGCCGGCGAAGTCATCCGCGCCAAGCTTGAGCGCGCGGATGGCTCCTCTTCGGGGACAGACGTGCTCATCAAGCGGTTTGCCGAACAGGGCGGTGCAACGCGGCCAGTGCTCCTCTATTCCGAGCCGCTTGATCGAATTGATTTGGCTGCAGGAGGCTCACCCGGCAGTGCAGCACCCAGTGCATCGCTTCGGCTCGCAGCCATTCAGACCCGCGGACAATGGGCCGACATCGGCTTTTGGATCGATGGTCGCGGACAGGTTACCGAGGTGGAGGTATTACGCAGCAAGGGCGTGCAAAACTGGGTGAAGCCGGTGCTCGCGAACATTCGCAAACGGGTCTACGCGCCACTCAAGCAGTCCGGCGATGCGTCACCGGGGTTCTACATGATCGAACGTTATACATTGACTGCTCGTTTCGAGGACGAAAGCACCGGGACCAATATCCGCCGTCGCGAACCCACTCCGCGAATCGAGCGGATGGACCTGACGCCCGACAACTACGAAGCGCCACCCGGTGATCAACCGGCGACTAAGACTGCAACCTGATCCGGTTCTCGGCCGGATGCATCTCGCGCGCCTTGCGTTCGCGGACGATCAACCACAGCAAGAGACCGACAGGGCCGGCCATCAGCGTGAAAAAGAGGAATGGCAGCTGGATCACCCGGCCGAATCCTTTGGCATCGGCATCACGGGCGATCCACAATCCGACGAACAGGTCAAAGGCCAGATAGTGAGTCCACCCGATCACCATCCCGGCGTCAGACATGAATAGTCGGCGCAGGCCTTCGATCGAATAGTCCGACATGACATAAGGCTGGCTACCCGGCACCTGCCCAGGATCGATCGACCCGCTGGCCAAGGCCACAAACATCCCAGCATAACAAAGGCATAGCAGCCCTACGCCGAGATAGAGCACTGCCGTATTGGCCAGCGGCTTACGCGGCAGGAAGGCCAGGATGAGCCAGGCGATGAGCACCACTGCATTGGTGAACGAGAACATCGCCTGCCACATCGCTTTTCTCCTTCAGTTCCCCTCCCGCAAGCGGGAGGGGAGGCTCGCGCTTACCCTGCTGCCTTGTCGCCCTGCCACGCCAGCACAGGTTTGCGGGCGGCCAGGGTTTCGTCAAGCCGCCGGCGCGGGGCGAAGTGCGGCGCGCTCTTCAGCGCCGGATCGCCCTGCTTGGCCCGCAGTGCCACCGAACGCAGTGCGCCGATGAACTGATCGAGCGCGGCCTTGCTCTCGGTCTCGGTCGGCTCGACCAACATGGCGCCGTGAACTACCAGCGGGAAATAGACCGTCATCGGGTGGAACCCTTCGTCGATCAGCCCCTTGGCGACATCGAGCGTCGAAAAGCCCTCGGCAAAGCCGTCGTCGGTGAACAGTGCCTCGTGCATGCAAGGGCCGGAATGGCCGAACGGGGCATCCAGCACACCTTCGAGGCTCCGCAGCACATAATTGGCGTTGAGCACGGCATCCTCGGCCACCTGTTTCAGGCCATCGGCCCCGTGGCTGAGGATATAGGACAGCCCGCGGGTGAACATGCCCATCTGGCCATGGAACGCAACCATCCGGCCGAAGCTGTCGGGCTGATCCTCGCCGGCAGTCTCCTCCTCCACCAGGCGCAGCGAGCCATCAGCCTCGCGCTTGACGTAAGGCAGCGGCGCGAAGGGCGAGAGCGCGGCGGAGAGCACCACCGGCCCCGAACCCGGCCCGCCTCCGCCATGCGGCGTGGAGAAGGTCTTATGTAGGTTGATGTGCATGGCATCGACGCCAAGGTCGCCCGGGCGGACTTTGCCAACGATCGCGTTGAAATTGGCGCCATCGCAATAGACGTAACCGCCGACAGCATGAACCGCGTCGGAAATGGCCTTGAGATCAGGTTCGAACAGCCCGCAGGTGTTGGGGTTGGTGATCATCACCCCGGCCACATCCGGACCCAGGCGGGCCTTAAGAGCGGCCAGATCGACGCGCCCTGCTTCGGTTGCCGGAATATTCTCTACCGAGAACCCTGCAAAGGCGGCAGTCGCCGGATTGGTCCCGTGGGCGCTTTCCGGTACCAGAATTACCTTGCGGTCCTCCCCGCGCGCTTCAAGCGCAGCCTTGATCGCCAGGATCCCGCAGAGCTCGCCGTGCGCGCCAGCCTTGGGCGACATGGCCACGCTGTCCATCCCGGTCAGCGTCACCAGCCAGTGCGCCAGTTCGTCGATCACCGCCAGCGCGCCCTGCACCGTCTCGCGCGGCTGGAGCGGGTGGACGTCCTTGAAGCCCCTCATCCGTGCCACCGCCTCGTTCAGGCGCGGGTTGTGCTTCATGGTGCACGAGCCAAGCGGGAACAGACCGAGGTCGATCGCATAGTTCTGGCGCGACAGGCGGGTATAGTGCCGCACCGTCTCCGGTTCGGACAGACCAGGCAGACCGATCGGCGCGCTGCGGGCCAGGCTGCCGAGCATCGAGGGCGCGGCGGGGGCCGCATCTAGGTCGACACCGGTGGTGCTGGTATCGCCGATCTCGAAGATCAGGCGCTCTTCCAGCATCAGCGCGCGATTGCCGGTGAAGGTTTCATCTCCGGCGACTTCGGCTTGGCCCATTTCGGGGCGCCAGCCTGCAGTGTTGGGCGCGTTCATGCCAGCACCTCCTTCAGAGCTGCTTCAAGGGCAGCGATATCCTCGTCCGAGACAATCTCGGTCACCGCAACGACCAGGCCATTCTCCAGCGCACGATCATCCGGATAGAGTCGGCCAAGCGCGACGCCGCCCAGCACGCCCTTCGCCGCCAGTTCATGTACAACGCCGCGCGCCGGCTTGGGCAGGACCAGGGTAAACTCGTTGAAGAAACTTTCATTGACCAGACAGACGCCCGGAATAGCGCCCAGCCGCTTGGCCGCCTGCACTGCGCGGGCGTGGTTCAGGGTGGCAAGATCGCGCAGGCCGCGCTCACCCAGCAAGGTCATGTGAATACTGAAAGCCAGGGCGCAAAGTCCGGAATTTGTGCAGATATTGCTGGTCGCCTTCTCCCGCCGAATATGCTGCTCCCGGGTTGAGAGCGTCAGCACGTAACCGCGCTTGCCCGTGGCATCGACCGTCTCACCACAGAGGCGGCCCGGCATCTGGCGAACGTACTTGTCGCGGGTCGCAAACAGGCCAACGTAGGGGCCGCCGAATTGCAGACCGACGCCGAGCGACTGCCCCTCGCCCACAACAATGTCGGCACCCATTTCGCCCGGAGCCTTGATCGCACCCAGCGCCACCGGCTCCGTCACCACGGCGATCAGCAGTGCCCCGGCTGACTGACAGGCTACGGCAAGCGTCGAAAGATCTTCGATCCGGCCCAGAATATCTGGGTACTGTACGACAACGCAGCTGGTCTCACCGTCAATTGCGCCGATCAGACGGTCCATGTCGGTGCTGCCGAAGTTCGGCGAAGCAGTATCCAGCAGATCGCCGGTAAAGCGAGCCATAGTCTTGGCAACGCTGACGTAGTGCGGATGCAGCCCGCTGCTCAGTACGGCCTTTTTGCGGCGGGTAATCCGCCCGGCCATTCCGATGGCTTCCCAGCAGGCGGTCGAGCCATCATACATTGAGGCATTCGCGACATCGCAGCCAAACAGACGTGCAACCTGAGTCTGGAACTCGAACAGCACCTGCAGAGTGCCCTGGGCGATTTCTGGCTGATAGGGCGTATAGGCGGTGAGGAACTCGCCGCGCTGGATCAGGTGATCTACGCTGGCCGGGACGTGGTGCTTGTAAGCCCCTGCACCCAGGAAGAACGGATAATCCGACGCAGCCTTGTTCCTGCGCGCTAGCGCAGCAAAGTGCCGTTCTACCGCCATCTCGGTCTGGCGCAGCGGCAGGCCGGGGACCGGCCCGGGCAGGCGTGCTTCGGCCGGCACATCGACGAACAGGTCATCGATCGATCCGGCACCGATCACGCCCAGCATGGCGTTCCGGTCTTCGGGGGTCAGTGGCAGGTAACGCATTGGCTCAGAGCTCCGCGACGTAGGCGTCGTATGCCGCCTTATCCATCAGGCCATCGAGTTCGGACACATCGCTGAGGTCAATGCGGAACAGCCAGCCGCCCTCTTCCGGATCGGTGTTGACGGTTTCCGGCGCATCGCCAAGCGCATCGTTGGCAGCGGTGATCGTGCCCGACACGGGCGAATAGACGTCCGAGGCAGCCTTGACGCTGTCCACCACGCAAGGGGCATCGCCCTTCTTAACCGTGGTACCGGGGGCTGGCAGGTCGACATAGGTGATGTCGCCCAGCTGGCTCTGCGCATAGTCGGTGATCCCGACGACACCGCTGGCGCCGTCAACGTCAATCCATTCGTGGTCCTGGGTGAAATAGCGGGTCATGGCGTCAGGCTCCTCGGAAATAGCGATGGGGAACGAAGGGGGTGGAAACGACCTCAGCGGCAAGGCGCTTGCCCCGCACGTCGATCTCAAGCTTGGTGCCGGGCGCGGCATGGGCGCTGGTGACATAGGCCATGGCGATAGGCTGCTGCCGGCTGGGCGAAAAACCCCCGGAGGTGACCACGCCGACCTGCGCCGCGCCAAGGTGAACAGTTGCACCCTCACGCGCGGCCTGGCGGCCTTCGAGCACCAGCCCGACCCACTTGCGCCCAGTGCCCTCGGCAATCTCGCGCAGGATACGGTCCGCACCGGGGAAGCCGCCTTCAGTGCGGCGGCGCTTGTTGATGCCGAACAGCAGACCGGCCTCGATTGGGCTAGTCTCGGGCGAGAGGTCGTGGCCGTAAAGCGGCAGCCCGGCCTCAAGCCGCAGTGAATCCCGCGC
>Ga0315900_10005152_pt1 | contig 18060 bp, 33 predicted proteins | sample LakEriMetagenome_FD_203521 | JGI IMG/M metagenome (GOLD analysis project Ga0315900, IMG submission 203521) | Freshwater fungal communities from buoy surface, Lake Erie, Ohio, United States - Buoy 12 MA114 | ecosystem: Environmental > Aquatic > Freshwater > Lake > Lake biofilm | place: USA: Lake... | reverse complement strand
TCGACTGGTGGGACTGTGTCTACAGCGATTTCGACGAAGAGATGAGAGCCAAGGGTATCTATGTCTACGAGAAGCAGTTCAGAGGCTTCTGGTCACAGGGGGATGGCGCGTCGTTCACTGGCTACGTCTCTGACAACGCCCTGTTCCTCAAGGCTCACGAACTCACTGAGACCTGTCCGTGGGTGACCAAACTGCTTGAGATGGGTGGTGACTTCACCCTCAAGATCGAGCGGACTAGCCGCCACTACGTCCACGAGAACACCGTGGGTGTGGACCTGACGTTCACTGACATGTTTGCCGATGTCCTGCCACGAGACGACCTGCGCAGTGCCATCGCTGACTGCTGGGATAAGCTTCTCGACGCCGAGTACGAGACGCTGGCTGGCACCGCACAGACCATCATCAGAGATCACTGCCGTGATCTCTACCGACGACTGGAGAAGGAGTACAACTACCTGACGAGTGACGAAGCAGTATGGGAAGCCATTGAAAGAAATGAGCTTTTCTATCTCGATGAATACGAAAAGGAGAACGTGTGATGGAGAATACCCGCCTGTTTGCACTGCGCCGCTACCGCAAGGGACCGCTGATCAAGGATCAGTTCGGTGATGTGGTCTACTTCGACAACAAGACCGACGCCAAGCGGTCGAGGGACAGGATCGGCGGTAATACCGTCGTCACTCTCGGCCCGGATCACAAGATGTATGAAGGAGGAATGTGATGTCTCTGCCCACCACAGCATGTATCGTCATCGGGACCAACGGCTTCGTCTGGTACACTCCGAACGCCGCCGATATGGGTGACTACATTCACCTGAAGAGCGCCCGCATCATCCGGCAGTGGGGTACGACCGACGGTCTGGCGGAACTCGTTGATGGCCCGACCAAGGAGACCAAACTCGACAGTGCCAGTGATGTGGTCCTCACGAAGACCGCGTTCCTGTTCGCCATCCCCTGCAAGGACTGGAAGCTGTGACCACGCTCTGGTTGCTGCGGCTCGTACCCGCACAAGTCAGAACCGGCTACGGCTACGGCGACGGCAACGGCTACGGCTACGGCTACGGCGACGGCTACGGCAACGGCTACGGCGACGGCTACGGCAACGGCTACGGCAACGGCTACGGCTACGGCTACGGCGACGGCGACGGCGACGGCTACGGCTACGGCGACGGCGACGGCGACGGCTACGGCTACGGCGACGGCGTCATGTGAGTCATACAACTAGTTACAATAAGCTCAACACAAGGAAACATATCTATGCGTGCAGAACTTCTCAAGGGAACACTCAAGGCTCTCTTCCCCATCCAGCGTACCGTGATCATCGTCGGCCCTCCGGGCGGCGGCAAGACCACCATCGTCAATGAGGTGGCCGAAGAGCTTGGTGTTCCTGTGATCCTGCGCAATCCTGCGCTCACTCCGGTCGAGGACTTCGGTGCCCCTGACATGCTGGCACAGGGCAAGGCCTTCGGCTACAAGATGCCTGACTGGTTCCCCTACAAGGGCAAGCCGGGTACTGAACGTGGCGGCATCCTGCTGTTCGACGACCGCACCCAAGCTAGCCCTGACCACCAGAAGGCTATCGCTCACATCTGTCAGGCTCGTGACCTGCACGGTGTACCTCTGGCTGATGGCTGGCAGATTGTCTCCACTGGCAATCGTCAGGCTGACAGGGCCGGTGCTGTCCGCACTCTGAGCCATCTCGCCAACCGCGAGACTACCTTGGAGTTCGAGACCGACCTCAACGACAGCACCAAGTGGATGATCGACCACAACGTGAAGCCCGAGGTTGTCAGCTTCCTGCGGTTCCGGCCCGGTCTGCTGCATGACTTCGATCCGCAGCGTGTCAGCAACCCGACGCCCCGTTCGTGGGTCGAGGGTATCTCTGACATCCTCGGTGTGGTGCCTGCCGAAGCGGAGTACGAGTGCTTCAAGGGTGCCATCGGTGAGGGTGCAGCGGCAGAGTTCGTTGGTTTCATGCGGATTTTCCGCAAGCTGCCCAACCCTGACGCTATCCTGATGAACCCCAACACTGCTGACGTGCCGACCGATCCGGCTACGCTCTACGCTCTGTCTGGTGCGCTCTCTCACCGTGCAACTGACGGTAACTTTGAGCGTGTCTGCACCTATAGTGAGCGGATGCCGCCCGAGTTCAGCGTTCTGACCATCTCCTCGGCGGTGCGCAAGAACCCTGACCTGTGCAACACGCAAGCGTTCACGAAGTGGAGCATCGAGCATCAAGATGTACTCTTCTGAGGTCGGTCCACTGGAAATCAGTGAGGCCAAGGCATGGCTGGCGTTTCTGTTGAAGCGTCAGCCCCACAAACGGCTCGAACTGCTGTTTCGCCTCGAGCAGATAGACGCAAGCAGAGCAGCACGGCGCGCTGCCCTTGCCCGACTTGAACAACTGGCGATGCAGTACCCCACCGACTACCTCGTATTCAAGACACAGCGTAGACTGGTGGGAAAACAATAACTTAGCGGAGTAACTGACATGACTATGATGCTGAATGACCGTGCCCTTCTCGTGTCCCTGTCGATCTCGCAGTGGACTGCCCGCAAACTGGATAAGCGGGCGACCAAGGAAGTGGCTGACAACAATCGTGCCAGCACCAGTGCTGGCCGCTACAACAAGTCTCTGCTTCCTCTCAACGACCTGCTGACTCACGTCCACCAGAAGACCGGCGTGATCCGTGAGAAGTTCGCCAAGAACACCCTGCCTTGGGGCATCGACGGCACCCGCATCCTGCCGAGTGCCAACTACCTGTCCTTCATGCAGGATTTCCGCAAGGAGAAGGGCGAGTGGCAGTCCCTCGTGACCATGTTTATCGACAACTACGACGACCTCGTGGATGAGGCCAAGCGGTGGCTCGGTGATCTCTACGATGCTGCCGACTACCCCGACAAGCACAAGGTGGCTGACAAGTTTGCCATGGACATGGGGATTTTCCCCGTGCCGACCAATGACTTCCGTGTGGAGTTGTCCAGCGATGAACTGGCACGCCTTCAGGAGGACATGGAAGGGCGCATGGCAACCATCCAGCAGGAGGCTATGAACGACTGCTGGCACCGGCTCTACAAGCACGTCCAGCACATCACCGAGAAGCTGGCCGATCCCAAGGGTATCTTCCGCGACAGCATGTTGGACAATGCACAAGAGACCTGTGACCTGCTGTCACGCCTCAACATCGCAGACGATCCCAACCTCGAAGCCATGCGCCGTGAGGTCGAGGCCAAGCTGATCAACCACCACCCCGACAGCCTGCGCAATGACCCTGACCTGCGTCAGGATACCGCAGCCGAAGCACGCAAGATCATGGACCTGATGTCAACTTTTATGCAACCGGGTTGACCAGCGTTTCATAATATCATAACGTCGGCGTAAGGAGATAGCTTATGCTGACACAAGAGTATGTCCAGTCGGTACTGAGGTATGAAGATGGCCACCTGTGGTGGAGGAATAAGACACGCAACCATCACATTGACCACCCTGCGGGTACTGTGAATGGTAAAGGGTACAGGCAGATATGTATAAACTATAAGATTTATACAGTGCATCGCCTAGTCTTTCTATACCATCATGGGTGGCTACCTAAATATATAGACCACATAAACGGCGTACGCACAGATAATAGAATAGAAAATCTACGAGCCTGCACCCACCAGCAAAACTGTTTTAACAGTGCTGGTTACACTTCGACGGGAGTCAAGGGTGTAACTTGGCATAAAAGCGCAAAAAAATGGCAGGCCCAACTATCTATCAACGGTCGAAATACGTACCTTGGTTCGTTCAAGACCATAGAAGAAGCCGCAGAAGCTGTTGAGCGCGCGCGACAAGAACACCACGGAGCTTTCGCTAGATCATAAGGAGAAAAACAATGACTGACACCAACAAGCTGATGCGCCGCCTGTCCAAGGCCAAGACCAGCCTGATCCTTGAGTCGCCGTTCATCGGCACCATCACGCTCAACATGCCGTTCGAGTTGTCTGACTCGGTTCCCACTGCTGCGACTAACGGCAAGCGTGTGGTGTTCAACCCGGCGTTCATCGACCCGCTGACTGATGAGGAACTCAAGTTCCTCGTCGCTCACGAGGTGTTTCACCCCATGATGGAACACAACTACCGCCGTGGCGAGCGCAACCCCCGCAAGTGGAACCGTGCCTGCGACTACGTGATCAACGAGCTTCTGGTGCAGGAAGGTATCGGCAAGATGCCCGAGGGTGGGCTGCAAAGCACCAGCATTTATCAGGCTGGCAATGGCACCAGTGATGGCATCTTCAACATCCTCGAAGATCAACCCGGTGACGACGGCAGCGGCGGCTACGCCGATGGCAACGGTCCCTTCGACGACTGCGAGGATGCTGAGGGCAACGCAGCAGAGCAGGCTCAGGCTCAGGCCGAGATGAAAATCAAGGTGGCTCAGGCTGCGCAGGCAGCCAAGATGATGGGCAAACTGTCTGCCAACATGCAGAGACTTGTCGATGAGGTGCTGCAACCCAAGGTCGATTGGCGCGAGGTGCTGCAACGGTTCATCGAGAAGGCCCGCACTGACCAGCGCACCTATGCTCGGCCCAGCCGTATCTTCGCAGCGCAGGGCCTCTACCTGCCCAGTATGACCGGCGAGCGGATGGGTGAACTGCTCTTCGCAGTGGACTGCTCTGGCTCCATCGACCAGCACACCCTGAACCAGTTTGCTGCCGAGATCAGGACGGTCAAGGACGACTGCCTGCCAGCACGTATCCATGTGGTCTACTTCGACAGCACTGTCTCCCACTACGAGAGCTACGCTGCGGAGGACGATCTCGATATCCGCCCACATGGTGGTGGCGGTACGGCATTCAGCCCGGTGTTCCGCTACGCAGAAGAGCATGACATCGACCCGGTTGCCTGCGTGTTCCTGACTGACCTGTACTGCCATGATTTCGGTAATGCACCGGACTATCCGGTGCTGTGGGTTTCCAACGGCGCTGACCGCGCCCCCTTCGGAGAAGTGGTGATGATGGCATGATCGACGACGCTAGTGAATTGACCGAGGAACTGGGTAACCTGTGCTCTGGGTATGACATGCCCACTGTGCTGACCGCACTGACGTATCTGTGTGCGGATGCGTGTATCCAGTCCGGGCTAGGCGAGGACACGTTCCTCGCCAGCCTCAGTGAGAGCATCCTTACAGCAGTCCAAGACATAAGGGAGTACGACAATGGCAACCGTTCGCATCACTAAGGAACTGATCGCCGACATTCTTGCCTGTGCGAGGGCGAAGTTCAGCGATAGCATCAAGAAGGCAGAGGACAGCCGACCGGACCACCACTGGGGTGACTACATCTACGACGCTATCTACGGGGAGTACGCTCCGATCATGGCCCAGCTACCTGCCGGGTTCATTCACACGACAAACCGGGTGCTTATACGTAAGGTAGGTCCATACCCTGTGGAGCTTTACTTCGACTTCTCTGCACCCAAGCTGTGGCCCGGCACCATGCCGCCCGAAGCACCAGCGGAGAACCACTACAGTCAGGCACTGGTGCTGAATAACAGCCCTGTCTGGAACGACCTGCTCGACGAGGTAAAGGCATGGAAGGACCGGTGTGACGCAGCCCGTAAGCGGTCGAAGGAGTTCACCGAGGGGGTGAGCAAAGTGCTGGAGAACTTCTCGACGCTGGCCCCGGCGCTCAAGGAGTGGCCCCCTCTCTGGGAACTGGTGCCCGAACGGGTCAAGGAGAAGCACAAGGAGATCACCGTGAAGGAGAAGAAGGAGAAGCCCGCCGTGGATCAGAACACACTCGGCAGGCTGACGGGTGCCATAACTGCGGTCAAACTCGGAGGACTGTGATGGACCTGCCACGCAAGTGGCCGGGACGTGTCAAGGTGAGGCAAGCCCTCACCCTGATGCGCCTGCTAGATAAGTTGGGTTTGTGGCCTGAACTCTACGCCGGAGAAAGCAAGGCATATCAGAAACATAAGTACCAATGGTTCCGTAAGGTGTTTTACTGGGAAGTCCACGGACTGCATCCAGACCATCCCAAAGTGAAGAGGATAGGACGATGACCAAGAGAGAGATGATTATCCGTACCCTAATGGACTACCCCAACCTCAGCCCGTGGCAGGTATCCAAGCGTGTCGGCTGCCATGTGACATACGCCCACAAGGTGGAGCGCGACTGGCTCGGCGCTAAACCAGCGGTGATCGAAGCTCCTGCCGAAACGCAGGCAGAGATGTTTGAGGGAGTTGAGCAAGTTAGTGCGTCAACTAGTGACACCATCGACGCTGTACTCGATGAGCGCGGCTCGCGGTATGGGAAGTTCGCAACACATGCTGAGATAACTCAGACCCTGAAACGTCAAGCCGCGTGGTATTTGTCTCAGCAGAACAAGAAGCTCAACTTCGACCAGCAGGAAGCACTCGATATGATCTTCCACAAGATCGGTCGCATCATCAACGGTGACCCGGACTATGCCGATAGCTGGGTGGACATCGCTGGCTACGCCAAACTCGTAGCCGACAGACTGGAGGGTAAGGTACGATGAAAGAGGTCTATGAGATTCGCACGGTCCGGGGCACACCAGTGTTCCGGGCTGACACCATCGAGGGTGCCAAGCGAGAGATCGAACGCGCACGCAAACGTGTCGGTATAAGTTTTCACCTCTACAAAATCATCACGACCGAAGAGGAAGTACTTTACTGAAGTGTATAATGTAGATAGGAGTGACGGGGATGACTGCACTCATCATGATCGGCGCGACTGTCGCCTACTTCGCCGTGACGATCCCTCTGGCGATCCTGATCGGCAAGTGGTTGAGCATGAGGAACAAGAAAGGAGACGAGCGGTGAGCGAGGAACTGAAGGCGCATGGCAATTGCGGCGCATGTCACTGGTGGTGGTCTTGGGAGGCCATCGGAAAGAACGGCTACGGTCGCGGTGAATGCCGCCGCTATCCGCCTGCTGTGGTTCTGTTGCCTCTGTCAATCGGCGGCAGCACTGATCGGGCCACGCCGGTTACGGGCGCTGCATACTGGTGCGGCGAATACACCCCTTCCGATAGCAATGGGGGTGGGGCGTGAGCTACGACGCGGCGCCCAGCATAGCCCAGCGCAAGATCGCCCGGCTCGATGAACGCATCGCTGAATTGCAGCGGAAGCGCGAAAACGCCGTGCGCGAACGCGGGGCAGAGCTTAGCTTTAAGCCATGTGCAGACTGCTTCGACGGCTTTTGCACCATGAATTGCTCAAGCGCGCCAATCATCATGAAGGTGTTGCCATGATCATCGACGTTGAATGCCCGCGTTGCAACGGTTTGGGCGAAGTGATGGGCGGCACTCGCAACATGCGCGCCCGCATGGTCCACCGCGACGATCTGGACCCCGGCGATTTTGGCGAGCCGTGCCCCAAGTGCTTGGGCGCTGGGGTGGTCGATTACGATCTGAATGAAGAGTGCGAGGAATGATTGAGAAGCCATTCGCGTATTGCTGTGCAGAAGCAGGCGGAGATCCGGCGACTTGCGATTGCGTAGATAAAGATCATGGCGTTGCGCGCTTTCCTGAGGCGACATGCATCATAACTAATTGCCGCAATCGTGCGCCTGCGCATGAGGCATTTTGCGCAAAGCATCGCCGCCCATGATCCCCGCCCGCCTCCGCGACTTCTGCCTGCGAGAGCTAGGCTTTGACTGGTTCGAGTGGATGCCTGGTGAGATCAAGTTTTAGGAAGGAATGAGAGATGAGCGAGAAGATGACAGCCGAAACCTTGCAGGCGCGCATGAATGAAATCACCGACGCGTTCGTTGAACAGGTCAAGGCGATGCAGCAGAAGCTTTCGGACGATCTGGTGGCAGTCGTCGAACAAGCCGAGAACGATGGCGTACCGGAAACCTTGATTGGTCCGATTGCAGCACTGGCCGCAGCCGAACAATCTGTCCGCCACTTGCTGGCTCGTGCAGGGCTGGTGCGGCAGGGTGGGGATCCGGTGGCCCTAGCGCACATAAGCCTAGAGGATGACGGGCCATACATTGATCTTGAAGTTTTGAACGGCGAAAACCTTCAGCCTTCCGATACACCAGTGCCGCTCTACGCCCTCGTCAACGCCTATCGCACCGGCAACCTCGTGCAAATCGACCGCGAGGGGATGCGGGAGAGGGTGGCGAATGCAATCTGCAACACAGACACAGTGCCGCCTGATGATCCAGACGAGTATTGGGTTTTCCTCGCAGACGCCGCCATCGCCGCGATCCTAGGAGGTGAGTGATATGTTGTTTATCGGAATTGCGCTCATGCTCGCCGGGCTTTGCGCCTTTATCGTGCTGGTCGCTTTTGCCATTACGGAGGGTAAATCATGACCGAACCGTTTGATTACGATGGTCTGACCGCGCACATCCGAGCAATCCGGACGCACGATGACGCGTATAATGCCCTCCGCGAGCGCATCGAGGCCGCGTTTGTGCCGATTGAGCATCACACCGCGGTTATCACCGATCATGATGAACTATTGCAGCATGAGATAGCCCGCGCCGAAGCAGCCGAAGCCGAGAACGCGAAGCTGCGGGAGGCTTTGCGGGAGTGCCGAGATCAACTTTGGCACCTCGCCAAAGACCCCGCCAGCAATCCGTGGATCAAGCAGGCCGACGATGCACTCGGAGGTGAACATGACAAGTGAACTGGTGGAGCGGCTGCGGGCAGAGCGCGACCGCATGTGGAAAGAATGCCGCCTGCCGACAAAGCGCACTTACACAACTGCAACGCCTGACATGCTCGGCCAAGCCGCCGCCGAGATCGAACGCCTCACCGCCCAGCTTGCCGAAGCGCGGCAGGCGGAACGGGCGGCTGAAGATCGGGCTTGGGAGCAGGCCCGCGAGCTTGTGCGCGGCACTAATGCCGACATGTGTAAGACGGCGAGACAGGCTTACCGGATCATTTGTGGTGACATGACCAACGCAGTCAATAATCGCCAGCTTCGCACACTGCAAGGCCGCGTGGAAGCACGCAGCGCTGCCCGCAAGACCGGAGAACCAGCATGACCGACCTACCACCGATTGAGTATCTGGATGAAGCGGCGAGGTTGCACGGCTATCAGTCGTGGGATGAGGCAAGCCGTTGCGCTGGCGTCTTCATTCGCAAAGCCATCATCGCCCACGCCCGCGCACTCCACCAGCTTGCACAGGCCCGCGCAGAGATCGCAGCACTAAAGCCGCGTGAGACGCTGGAGGATGTGGCGAGGCGGGAGGCGATGTGCCGCATGACAGCGCGAGGGCAGGCTGCATTCGTGCTTGGCTTCCTCCGAGGCGTTCAGATGCAGAAGGAAGGAGTGTTGCCCGATGCTTAATATTTCCGAGCGTTTGGACAGTATGCAGCATACGATTAACCGCCTCCAGACGGAAGTTGACAACTTGCGGGCGCGATACCTGACCACCATCAGCGTTTCGCACATTCCGGCTTCAAGCATTGAATTGCTTGAGGATGTCGCCAAGGCTTTTGGCCTTCAAGTTACGGACTTGACAGGGCGGCAGCGAAATAAGTGGCTATCTTACGCCAGAGTGACTGCGGTTTGCCTCCTCCTTCAGCGCGGGAACAGCACTCCCGTTGTCGGACGCATCCTTGGTCGGCGCGATCACAGCACAATCATCAGCCTCAGGGACAGACTTGAACGGTATCGGACTGAGTGCCCCCTGATTTCTGAAGTTATGCAGAACCTATCTGAGGAAGGAGTGCTGCCCGATGAGTGAGCGTCCATTCCCCGAACTGCTGACCGAAGATGAAGCAGCCGCCCTCCAAGCGCAAGCCGAGCGCCTTTGGGCCGATCTGCAAGCCAACAACCTTGGCGGCTATTCCGGCATCAACCGTCCGTTCTACATCGCGTTTGCCATGCGCAAGGTCATCGAAGAGTTTGGCCACCGTGACACGGGGTTGTCGTGGTCAAAGAACGAAATCGACAGCGCATGGAACAGTAGAGCAAAGGACCATCCCGATGAGTGAGCAGACCGACACGAAGGCCCTGATTGAACGGGCGTGGGCACATATGGTACAGGGTGAGACGGTCGAATACCCCGTGGCTGACGCCCGAGCCGAGCGCAACTTGCGGCGGAACATAAGCCAGTATGGCACCCGAAATCATAAATCATTTCGCTGCCGCATCGACCGCACAACAGAACCCACAATCATGCGGGTAACGCGGCTCAGATAGTAGGATGTGTCGATATGTCTCAGTGCGTGGTCTGCAGCAAAGAACTCTCACGTCGGAATACTATTGGTTACTGTCGTCCGTGCTGGGCTAAGTCCCCAGAGAAGCGCGCTAAGACCGCAAAGGCCATGGTTCGCCGGTGGCAAGACCCTGAACTACGCAGTAGGATGCGAGAAGCCGGGATTGCTAACCTCAACGGTCCCGGCGTACGAGATCGTGCCATTGCCTCGATCAAAGCACGTAGGTCATGGGAGGTCGCATCTGCCCATCTAACCCCGGAAGTCCGGGCTAAAGCTGTCAGGCGCAGTCTGGAGACTAAACTAGCCCATATCCCGAGAGAGCTACGTGCTGAATATAAGCGTCTGACACGGAAGAAAAAGTTTTCTGCCGCCGAGGCTGCAGAGTTCATTCGCAACCAACACGAACGAGATATGGCGCAGTTTCGGGCAAAGATACTCAGGGGAGTCGGTGATGGACATCTTCACGATTGATTTCGAGACGTACTACGACAGAGACTACAGCCTGTCCAAGATAACTACAGAGAGGTATGTACGCGATGAACGCTTCGAGGTGATCCTCGTCGGCATCAAGAAAAACAATGGGCCGGTGAAGTGGATACCCAAGCCTATGATCCACTTCTTCCTCAAGGCCATTGACTTCTCCAAGGCAGCCATCCTCTGCCACAACACTGCGTTCGATGGGGCTATCCTCTCGTGGCACTACGGTGTGAAGCCCAAGCTGTGGCTAGACACCCTGTCAATGGCGCGCCCTCTCCACAACGTGTCTGTGGGCGGCAGCCTCAAGGCACTGGCGCAGTACTACAGGCTGGGTGCCAAGGGTGACGAGGTGGTCAACGTGCTTGGCAAGCGGTATGCAGACTTCTCCAAGGATGAACTGAACCGCTACGCAGACTACTGCGTCAATGACGTAGAACTAACCTACCAACTCTGGCTCAAGCTGAAGCGTGAGTTTCCGCAGGAGGAACTGCTGGTCATCGACCAGACCCTGCGCATGTACACCGAACCCAAGATCGAACTGGACCGGGGTCTGCTGCTTCAGCACCTGACTGAGGTGCGCTCGTCTAAGGAGAAGCTGCTCGATCTGGTGGTTGAAGCCCTGAACGATGGCGCGACTGAAGGCGTTGGGCGTGAGGCGCTCAAGCCTGTGCTGATGAGTAACCCTCAGATGGCATCTTTGCTTGAGAAGCTTGGTGTAGAACCCCCGATTAAAGTAAGCGCCAAGACGGGCAAGATTGCCTTCGCTTTCAGTAAGACGGATAAGGCATTCACTGATCTGCTGGAGCATCCTGACGAGCGTGTCCGCGCTGCGGTCGAGGCTCGCCTCGGTGTGAAGTCCACTCTCGAAGAGACCCGGACCCTTGCGTTCCTCGGGATCGGTGAGCGCGGGGCGCTGCCCATCATGCTCAACTACTACGGCGCACACACTGGCAGGTTCTCAGGCGGCGACAAGGTCAACCTTCAGAACCTACCCAGCCGTGGCAACACCACGATCCGGCGCGCACTCAAGGCACCGCAGGGGTATGAGCTTATCGCCTGTGACTCCAGCCAGATCGAAGCGCGCACCGTGGCATGGCTCGCAGGGCAGGACGATCTGGTGCAGTCATTCCGCGAAGGGCGAGATGTATACTCCGAGTTTGCTACCGAGGTGTACGGCAGGACCATTACCAAGGCAGATTACACTGAGAGGTTTGTGGGTAAGACCTGCATCCTTGGATTGGGCTATGGCATGGGGGCAGAGAAGTTCCGCCGCACTCTGGCGCTTGCCAAGATCGAGATCGATGAGTTCGAGGCCGAGCGCATCGTGCGCCTCTACCGCCAGAAGTACTACAAGATCGTCCAACTCTGGCAGGTATGTGGTAATGTCCTGACCAACATGACGCAGGGCCGGAGCGGCATGATCAACGACAAGCTTGCATACGACAACACCGGCATCACTCTGCCGAACAAGCTGAAGATCACCTACCCTGCGCTGCGCCAGAACGGCAGCGGGTTTGAGTACATCAACGACGCACGCACCTTCCGCAAGTATCTGAAGGATAGGCTGCTGGGCCTGCCATGTGATGACCTGCCATGGACCCGTATCTACGGCGGCAAGGTGGTGGAAAACCTCGTGCAGGCTCTGGCTGGTATCATCGTGCGCAAGCAGATGGTAGCTATCGGTCTGTCTGGGTACTTCGTCGCCTTCCAAGTGCATGACGAGAACGTCTGCGTGGTGCCAAGCGAGGGTGCCGACGCAGCCGAAGCCCACATCATCAGCCTTATGTCCAAGCCCCCGGCATGGGCACCTGATCTACCTGTCGCCTGCGAAGCAGGGCGGGCTACTAACTACGGAGATTGTTAGTGACTAATACCAAGGGCATCCGGCTCGCACACTCATACTCATCGCTAAAGCAGTTCGAGAACTGCCCGCAGCGATACTACCGACAGCGCATCCTGAAAGATATCAAGGACGAGGGAGGCGAGGCCAGCAAGTATGGCGAGCGCATCCACGAGATGCTGGAGCGCAGGCTCAGGGACAATGCCGACCTCCCGCAGGAGGCTGCCCAGTACGAACCCCTGTGTAAAGGCGTTGAGAAGCTTGCTGCAGGCGGCGAGTTGTTCGTGGAACAAGAGATGGTCCTCAATGCCAATCACGAACCGACAGGGTGGTGGGACTCCGACGCATGGCTCAGGTCTAAGCTCGACGTGCTGGTACTTAAGGGTGCTGATGCCATCGTCATGGACTGGAAAACCGGCAAGCGAAAACCGGACTTCTTTCAGATGGAAATCTTCGCGGGGCAGGTGATGAAACACTTCCCTCAGGTCCAGCGGGTGAAGACCGTATTGGTCTGGCTCAAGGATATGAAGCTCGATGAGGAGACCTACACCCGCATTGACATAATGGGTATCTGGGGTGGCATCACCTCGGCCACGAGCCGCATTGAGCAAGCACTACACTTTGATAATTGGCCTGCTCGACCGAGCGGTCTGTGCGGCTACTGCCCTGCACAATCCACATGTAAGTGGGCACGACGGTGACGAAAAAACCAAGGTGTTGGGGGACGGGGGAAGTTCTACTGCCGCAGCATAGGGCTGAAGCGGGGTGCGATGACTGCCCACACTATGCCACCTGCCGCACTATAGCGCGTTTGGTGGGAGCGCGACGTTGATTATGTACTTGACACCCATGTATCGTATGGTAGGAGGAAGTCGTGGCGGCACTGACCCCCGAGGGGAAGGTAAAGAAGCGTCTCACCGAGATGCTGAAGCGGCACAAGGTCTGGTATTTCTTCCCCGGTAACAACGGGTTCGGGAAGTCCGGGCTACCCGATATCATCGCCATCATCCGAGGGCGGTTTGTCGGGATCGAAGTGAAAGCAGACAAGTCCAAGAAGCCGACCGAACTCCAGTGGAAGACAGGTCGGGAGATCAAGGAAGCCGGAGGCTCTTGGTTCCTCGTCTATGATGACGAGACCATCCTCACAGTGGAGACGTATATCCGTGTTGGTAGTTGAGAAAGCCAAGGCTCTAGCTCTGAAGCTGAACAACCCTAACCGGGTGTTGGACGTTATCCCTACGGCCAAGACTATCAATGTCCGGGGTCACACACTGGTGATTGCACCGCACCGACTCGACGAGGTCCGCGTCCTCAACAACATGGGGATCAGGGCACCGTCCCCAATCATGCACTACTATGATTGGCCCGGTCGGTTCACACCGTTCGACCACCAGAAGCAGACGGCTGCGTTCCTCACGCTCAACAAGCGCGGACTTGTCCTCAACGATATCGGCACCGGTAAGACACAGTCCGCGCTGTGGGCAGCGGACTACCTGATCAAGACCAAGCAGGTTAAGAAGGTGCTGATCCTGTCGCCGCTGTCTACACTGGAACGTGTCTGGGGTGACGGTATCTTCCTTGGGTTCCCCAACCGTAGGTTCGTGGTCATGCACGGCACAGCAGAGCGCCGCCGCAGATTGCTCAATGAGGATGTGGACTTCTACATCATCAACCATGACGGGTTCTCAATCATCGCTGACGACATTGTGGGTATGTTCGATCTGGTTATCGTCGATGAGGCTGCGGTCCTGCGTAACCCAAGCACGCAGCGGTTCAAGCAGTTCCGGAAGTGGATCGCCAAGAACCCAGACACACGTCTATGGTTGATGACCGGGACGCCAACACCCAATGACCCGACTGATGCGTGGGCACTGGCCAAGCTGGTTGATAGCCCGAACTGCACACAGACATACACAGCGTTCCGTGATCAGGTGATGGCCAAGATTGGGCAGTGGAAGTTCGTACCCCGCCCTGACTCGATGGAGACAGTGAGCAACATCCTGCAACCATCGGTGCGGTACACTCGGGATGAGTGCTTCGACCTACCTGAGACGATCATCCAGACACGTCAGGTGAGCCTGACTCCTGAGCAGGACAAGTACTACAAGACCATGCTCAAGGACCTGATCGTGGATGTGACTAAAGCACGTCTGTCAGGGGGTACGATCAGCGCTGTCAACGAAGCGGTCAAGGTACAGAAGTTGGTGCAGATTGCCTGCGGTGTAGCCTACGGCGACGACGGCCAGAACATCGAGCTTGATGCCAGCCCGCGAGTGAAGCTGGTGAAGGAACTGATTGAGGAGGTAGGTGAGAAGGTCATTGTGTTCGTCCCCCTGACGGGTACGCTGCACATGCTGGAGCGCGAACTGTCCAAGCACTGGACTGTCGGTGTGGTGAACGGCGAGGTGTCCTCATCCAAGCGAGACGTGATCTTCAAGGACTTCCAAGACAGTAAGGACCCGCATGTTCTGATCGCCCACCCCGGCACCATGGCACACGGACTTACGCTGACGACGGCATCGACCATCATCTGGTACGGACCGGTCAACAGCAACGAGACTTATGTACAAGCGAATGGCCGCATCGAGCGGATCGGGAAAAACAAAACCTCGAACCTGATCCACATCGAAGCCACTGCGCTTGAGCATAAGATGTACGACCGACTCAGGAACAAGCAAAGCCTGCAAGGGCTGCTGCTGGACCTGATCCAAGAACAAACGAGGAAGTGACGATGACTGTGACAGTGGACAGCGCCATCGGCGCATACATGGTCCTACGCCGGAAGAAGGAAGCCATCGAGGCAAAGGTCAAGGAGGAAATCTCCGAGATCAAGGCGAAGATGGAGAAGCTCGAAGCGTGGATCAAACAGCAGGCTGACGTGCAAGGCGTCACCTCATTCAAGACCAAGCACGGCACTGCGTTTCTGACTACCACCGACTATGCGAACGTGGCAGACTGGGATGCTGTACTCACCTACATCCGCGAGAACGAGGCATACGATATGCTGGAGAAGCGTATCAGCAAGATGGCCGTGCGCGGGTACATCGAGGAGAACAAGTCAGTACCACCGGGTGTGAACTATGGCACCAAGCTGGAGGTCAACATCCGTAAACCCACCACTAAAGTAGAGGAGTAACGACATGCGTAAGTGGTTGAAACGGTGGCTTTTCAAGGAGGAGGACCGCTACGAAGAGACGCTCCGTCCCGCGCACAACGTGCTTAACGAAGCCATAGCTTCGTCGATCCAAGCGTACAAGATTGACAACGGTTACATAGTCCGGGTGTTTTCCGCAGAGGGACCGATCCACACCCTGCGAATGCCCACCTTGGCATACTGTAAGGATCACCAAGCAATTGCCGACTACATCGTCTCACAGAGCGCCACCAACAAACTGGTGGGTAATGCGCAGATGGAACTACCGCTAGTCGGTGGGTCGGTGAGAGCTACGAAGCAAGCATACCCCTCGTTCTAATCGCTCATCTCAGGAGAACTTATGAGCACTTCACTTATCCCTGCCAACATCCAAGTCCCCGCCCACATCGCTGCTCGCATGGGCCAGCAGTCGTCGCTGGCTTCCTCGCTCGCTGCCGGTCTGGCCGCTGGCGAGAGCTATCCGCGCATCAGCATTAAGGGTTCGCGCTTCCGCATCGTGGAAGGTAAGACCGAGACTGTGCTTGATCAGGTCAAGCTCAATGTCGTGATCGTCGGTGCTAACCCGCGCCTGTCGAAGACCTACTATGCCAAGCAGTGGGACCCGAACGATGAACCCACCGGTCCGGATTGCTTCTCGCTCGACGGTATCGGCCCTGACGCATCTGTGCAGAACGCTGAGAACGATCTGTGTGCCTCGTGCCCGAAGAACGCTTGGGGTTCCAAGATCAGCGGTAATGGTCAGCAGATCAAGGCTTGCTCAGACCAGAAGCGTCTCGCCATCGTGGCTGCCGAAGACCCCGAGGGTCCGATCTATCTGCTTCAGGTCACCCCTGCCGCACTCAAGGGTCTGAACCAGTATCAGAAGGAACTGTCGGTCCGTGGTATTCCGCCCGAGGTAGTCAAGACCGTACTCTCGTTCGATACCGATGCTTCGTTTCCGAAGTTGAAGTTTGGGTTTGGCGGGTTCCTCGAAGCCCATGAGCAGGATGTTGTTGATCGCCTGTTCGGCAGCGATGAAGTCAGAGAGATCACGGGTGAGAAGGTGATCGCTTCTCAGCCCGCTGAGGCCGCAGCCCCTGCGGCAGTTGCACCGAAGCCCGCTCCGGTTCGCGTTGTGGAGGAAGCCCCTGCCCCTGCGCCCGAAGCAACTGAGACTCCGAAGCGTGGCTTCGGTGCAGCCAAGGCTGAACCCAAGGCGGAAGTGCCGAAGGCAGCCAAGTTGAAGCCTGCCCCTGTGGTGGTCGAAGCCGACAGCGATGCCATGACACTGGCCGACGAGATCGCTGCGCTTGTTGGGGGGCTGGACGCCGATGACGCCTAACTCGCTCGACTTCACGAAAGTGGAGGCGCTGCGAAAGCATATGCTCCTGACAACTCGGGATATGGCCGAGTTGTTGGGAGTAACCCGGATGACGTACTATAGCTGGGTGGCGGGCAAACCCATGCGGAAAGCCAACCAGCTATATGTCCGGACAATGCTGAAGCGCCTGCTTGCTGTGATGACGGACCACGGATGGCCTATGCCGGAGGTGATTGCCGCTGACCAGAAAGCGAGGAAGGAACGCCTCATAGAACTACTCAAAGAAAGCTGATACGGTGGGGGTTCACACCCCCACCAACGCAGGGGCACCCATGGATACAGCTACATTTCTCAAGCGGGTTCTCCCCGATATCGGGTACTATGCCAGCGCCAACCTCACTGATCAGGGGATGATGCACGGCTGGTTCTCGACGGTGGATGACCTCGCTCAATCAGTACAACGGGTAAGTCAACGAGGAGGCAATGCGTATTACGCAGTGGCTGCCTTCCAAGAGAAGGGGAAGAGAAGTCAGGACAACGCGCGCATCCTGAAGACCCTGATGCTCGATGTCGATTGCGGCACGGACAAGCCCTACATAGACTGGCGCGCAGGTCTAAAGGAACTCGGCAAGTTTATCAGCGCAATGGCGCTGCCTAAACCCATGATCGTGTTCTCAGGGAACGGCCTGCATGTGTACTGGGTTCTTACCGAGGAGCTTGATCCAGATCAGTGGAAGCCACTGGGTCTGGCACTGAAGGCAGCCTGCGCTGCTCATGGTCTTGAGATCGACCCGACTGTGCCCGCCGATAGCGCACGAGTGCTACGTCCCGTGGGGACGATCAACCCGAAGGGTGGCAACACTGTCCGTCTGCTGATCGACGCCCAACCGGTGACCCCGGATATGATGCGCTCGAAGCTGGCCGGATACGTTCCCGCAGTAAGTTTGCCGCTAAACAAACACACTCGTACCAGCGCGTTGTCACAAGCTCTCGCCGTTGAGCAGGAGTTTCCGGAAGCTAACGCTGATGTGGTCGCGTCGAAGTGCCAGCAGATCAAGTGGGGTATCGAGAACCAGAAGGATGTCAGTGAGCCGTTCTGGTAT
>Ga0315900_10005150_pt1 | contig 18061 bp, 12 predicted proteins | sample LakEriMetagenome_FD_203521 | JGI IMG/M metagenome (GOLD analysis project Ga0315900, IMG submission 203521) | Freshwater fungal communities from buoy surface, Lake Erie, Ohio, United States - Buoy 12 MA114 | ecosystem: Environmental > Aquatic > Freshwater > Lake > Lake biofilm | place: USA: Lake... | reverse complement strand
GCGGAGCGAGTTGGAATCGCAAGAATGTCTCTCGGATTCTAAGACTTCGCTGTGCATATCTCAGTAATTCTCCATGCTTAAGTATTTATGCTTAGTCCAAACTGGGATGCTCCCACGAGAAATAAAATATTTCAATCTGCTGCAACAATATATAAAGTTGTTGGTGAAATGTCATTTCTTGGATTTCCCAAAAATGTACTTTTGCAAAAGTTTTGTGAAGTCTTAGTAATTCAAAGAGATAATATCGATGAATACATTGATAGATTTTTAAGTCTTGAGAATTTAAATAGTGATCCAGTTTTACACTTTGTCACTTTATATTCTTTGTACGAATATATCAATAAAACATCGGGAAACCGTTTAAAGGAATTATTTACTAACAAAGGACTTGAGAAGAAGTTTAGAAATACTAGAAATTTTGCTGCTCATGGAAAAGTTGAAGGTCAAGAGTTAAAAGAAGTCTTAGAAAACTTTTTGGGAGTTTCTCCGATAGGATTTTATTCATTTGATCGATATAATCCATCTCATGTAAATCTAATTAATGAAGTCATTGGTGAAGCTCAACCTATAATTCAGCAGTATTTGAGGGGAGAATTAGGTCTCAATCAATAACTTTTCCCTGAAAATATTTTCAAACAATAAAAAAGCGCCCCTAGGGGCGCTTTTTTATTTAAGAAGTAGCTAGCGTGCGACGCTTTGTGACCATGCGGAAGGCTTCGATGATATCGCCTTCTTTCCATGATGAGAACTTAGCAAGAGAGATACCGCACTCAAATCCAGAAGCGACCTCCTTGGCATCATCCTTAACCCGTCGCAGCGAGTCAAGAACTGCTGTATGCACAACCTCATTACCGCGTTTGACACGGACATTGCAGTTGCGGAGCAGCTTACCATTCTGGACATAGCAGCCAGCCACAGCACCCTTGCCGATCGCAAAGATAGCGCGAACTTCAGCTTGACCAAGGTATTCCTCAACCATTTCAGGATCGAGTAAGCCTTCCATCGCATCTTGGATATCTTCCAAGAGCTTGTAGATGACGTTGTAATCACGGAAATCAACACCCATCTCGTCAGCAGCCTGTCTTGCCCCAGGAGCCATCGTGGTATTAAACCCTAGAACAACCGCCGAGCTTGCCGCCGCTAAACTGATGTCATTTTCGGTGATTTCACCAGGAGCCGAGAGGAGAATGCGGAGTTGAACTTCTCTTTGTGGAAGCTGGGCAAGTGCGCCCAGAATTGCTTCGAGAGAGCCTTGGACATCTGCCTTGAGGATAATATTGAGTTCCTTGAGATCGCCTTCTTTTACCTTTTCTGACAAAGTCCCAAGGGTGACACGACGGGAAGCCATTGCTTGTACCAAGCGAGCTTGACGTTGATCCATCGTGCGTTGGTCAGCGATCGCCCTTGCCACTTTTTCATCAAGGTAGACTTCAAACTCATCACCTGCCGCAGGTACATCGCCCAAACCAAGAACTTCCACCGCAAAGGATGGCGAAGCTTTATCAACACGGACGTTGCGATCGTCCACCATGGCGCGTACCTTACCAAAGGCAGCACCAGCCACAAAGATGTCACCAACACGTAATGTACCGTTTTGAACCAATAATGTCGCAACGGGTCCTTTTGCCTTGTCGAGGTGAGCTTCTATGACCGTACCTTTAGCCGTACGGTTAGGGTTGGCTTGTAAATCTTCAACTTCAGCAACCAGCAAGATCATTTCGAGCAGGGTATCAAGGTTTTCGCGACGGATGGCACTGACAGGAACCATGATTGTATCGCCACCCCATTCTTCAGCAACAAGAGCATATTCGGTTAACTCTTGGCGAATGCGATCGGGCTGAGCTTCAACCTTATCAACTTTGTTAATGGCAACAACGATTGGCACTTTAGCAGCACGAGCATGGCTGATCGCCTCAATGGTTTGAGGCTGAACACCATCATCGGCAGCAACAACTAGTACAGCAATGTCAGTGACCTTCGTACCACGCGCACGCATGGCGGTAAAGGCTTCGTGACCTGGGGTATCAAGGAAGACGATTTGTTGGTTCTGACCATTGTGCTCAACATCAACATGATATGCGCCGATATGTTGAGTAATACCGCCCGCCTCTCCTTGTGCGACTTTGCTCTTACGGATTGCATCGAGCAAGGTGGTTTTACCATGGTCAACATGTCCCATGATTGTGACCACTGGCGGACGGCGTTGCAGTTTATCAAGATCCCCAACATCGATCATTTCCGTCTTAAGCGCAAGCTCGACTACTTCAGGCGCATGGACTTCATAGCCCAATTCTGCCGACACCATTTTGGCAGTATCGACATCGAGGGTTTGGTTAATATTCGCCATGATCCCTTTCATAAACAGGGTACGAATTACCTCTGTCTCTGAAAGGACCAACCGCTTGGCTAGTACAGCAACGGTCATACCCTCTTCGATTTCTACCGAGGTCGGTTTTTCAGGAATAATTTCGACTTGTTGATGACGGCGATCGCGACTAGGTGCAGATTTTTTACCCTTTTGCATTGGCTTAATGTCGGCTGCCATGGTTGGCTTCGATGGCACTACTGCTGCCTTAGGGCGTGCAGTTGGACGAGCCAGTGACAAACTAATCTGTGCTAGCTCGTTAGCTGCATCAGCATCAGTACCATCATCATCATCATCATCAAAATCACGTAAATAGCGCTTTGGCTTATTCAGGCGATTTTTTTCTTTAAGCTCTAGTAAATCCTTTTCCTCTTCTTCTTTGGACTTACCCTTACGCTTACTACCCTTACCAGGCAACGTTGGTTTTTCTAAAAGTTCTGGTAATGCAGGATTAAATCCACCTGTTAATTCTGGTTTCTTCCCAGTTTTGTCAGCAATGACGGGCTTCTCAGGCGCACGCATCAATGTTGGCATCGGTGGACGCAAATTGTGCGGTGGTTCTGTCGGAGCAGTGATCCCGCGTTCGATGAGCACTGAGTCTTTGACCAACTTTGGTCCACGGCTTTGAGGTCTACCACCAGCAGGAGCTGCCTGTTGTTCCACAGGTTTGTTCAATTTTGGCTTTTCGGGCTTGTTGACCTTAACTGCTTCTGAGTTGTCCTCACTATTAATCCGCTCAGTTCTGTTCTGCTCAGCCCTACCCTGGTTGGCTTTTGCCGAGACTCTTGACTCATCTGAAGGTTTTGCCGCAGGTGGTTTGGGTGCAATAACAGCTTTAGGCGCAATAGCTACTGGAGGCTTGGGTCTCTCAGGAGCAACAGGTTTGTTCAATTTGACCTGAGGAGGCGAAACACTTACCAAGGATTGTTTCGGTACAACAGGAGGGCGCTCAGATTTTTCTGCTTGTGGTCGCTCAGCCCTTGGAGTCTCTTTACGGGTTGCTTGTTCCTTAGGGGCTTGTTTCGGTATAACGATGCTTGGTGTTGCTTGCTCCTCAACGAAAATCTTTGCAGGGGCAGGTGTGACCGCCTTTTCGGCTTTAGGTGGAGCTAGCGGCGCAATTAACTCTGTTTTTGATTCTGAGAGCGATCCTGGCTGAGAGTCTTTAATCGCTTGGGGATTTACTGGTGGGATCAATGCTGTTTCTAGGGTCAATTCAATTTTGGGAGCAGGGTTAGTTTCGGACTGTTGACCTTCTGAGAAAGAAGGACGACTGGGAGGCTTGACTAATGAAGAAGCAGAGGGCATGGGCAGGGGAGGATTAATAACAGCAGTTTTGGCAGGAGGTTCTGAGCTAGGCTCGGCGATCGCACTAGGTGAGTTAAGATGCGGATTTACAGATGTTGTAGCTCCTACATTAACAGAGACAGGTGGAGTATTGAGACGAATTGTGGGCTTGGTAACCGCAAGAATTTGCTGCTTGGCAATACGAGCATCAGATTCTTTGATCTTTGCCGCAGCAGTAGCTTTCTTTTCAGAAGCCCTAGGATCGGCAGCTTTATGATGATATTGAGGGGCTTTGATGCGTACCAATTCCGCCTCTGATTCTGTAATTGTACTACTATGACTTTTAACAACTATATTTAATTGCTCACATACTGCGATTACATCTTTGGTGTCGAGATCTAACTCTCGTGAGAGTTCATATAGTCGAACTCGGTTGCTTATACTCATTGCTCACTCTGCCCTGCGTAACTGTTGTACACGATGAAATTGAATTTACATAGAAGTTGCTTCCTATCTTTTGCTAGGTTGAATTACATTGACTGAATTACATTGACCATAGTTAATCTTAGAAGCGCCTAGCTATTCCTGCTGAACAGGCTAGCGAGTAGGTTTCAATTTTTAAATGAAACTACTATAGCTATTATTACTCATACAACCTAGTAATATGAGATGTTAGCTAATTTGGCTCACAAACCTTGGCAAAATCTCACTCAGTTTACTAGCTCTTGTACATTACCCCTAAACATAGTTTTTGAGAAGAGATTTTTTGTGTATGTGGCGCTTTGTGTGTATAAATGGCGCAAATTTTTGAAAAGCCCTGTTTTATGTAGCTTTGGGTAAAAAATTAAAGAGCTGACTAAATTTGTAAATCACTAGCTAATGAGCTTAATTGCTTTAGATCATTGTTACAGTTATTTACACTAACTAGCTATGCGGAATAAGTAATTGTGCAAAATAAATTACCAAAACCCGTAAAGTAGCGCCCCTGCGGGGCACAACTTTACGGGTTTTGGTTTGTAATTAATTATGCCTAGCTACATAAAGACAGAACCCAAAAAGATAGATCACCAACTATGTGGGTGATTTATCTTTTTGGGTTTAAAGGTTTCTTTTGCCCAGCTACTTACTTTAATTTAAGGTAGGATCGGACAGTCTCGCAGCATTGTGATTTTATGACCAACGTACCCGTCTCTCGCATTCGCAACTTTTCTATCATTGCTCATATCGATCACGGCAAGTCTACACTCGCCGATCGCTTGCTGCAATTTACTGGCACAGTGGCGGCTCGGGATATGAAAGCGCAGTTTCTCGACAACATGGACTTGGAACGAGAGCGCGGGATCACAATTAAGTTGCAAGCGGCGCGAATGAACTACCAAGCGCTTAATGGTGATGAATATACGATTAATCTGATCGATACTCCAGGACATGTGGACTTTTCCTATGAGGTATCGCGTAGCTTGGCAGCTTGTGAAGGGGCTTTGCTAGTAGTTGATGCGTCGCAAGGGGTCGAAGCACAAACTCTGGCTAATGTCTACTTAGCATTAGCCAACGATCTGGAGATTGTCCCTGTACTTAATAAAATTGATTTACCAGGAGCAGATCCCGATCGCATAGCCAATGAAATAGAGCAGTTAATTGGGTTAGATTGTTCGGCAGCGATTCGAGCATCGGCAAAGCAAGGGGTTGGGATCAGGGAGATCCTTGAAGCGATCGTTTTGCAAGTGCCACCGCCAAAAGATACAGTCGATCAACCATTACGAGCATTAATTTTTGATAGTTATTACGATGCCTACCGTGGCGTAATCGTTTATTTCCGTGTAATGGATGGCACGGTCAAAAAAGGCGATCGCGTTAAATTTATGGCTTCAGGACAAGAATATGTAATCGATGAGCTTGGCGTACTTGCCCCTGGGCAAATCCAAGTTGATGAATTACATGCGGGTGAAGTGGGTTATCTCGCTGCTGCGATCAAGATGGTTGCCCATGCGCGGGTTGGTGACACGATTACTTCAGCGATCGATTCAGCACCTGAGCCTTTTCCCGGTTACGAAGAAGCAAAACCAATGGTTTTCTGCGGGATGTTTCCCACTGATGCCGATCAGTTTGAGGAATTGCGCGAAGCTCTCACCAAGCTTAAGCTCAATGATGCATCTCTAAATTATGAGCCAGAAACCTCGAATGCTATGGGCTTCGGTTTCCGTTGTGGGTTTTTAGGGATGCTACATATGGAGATCGTGCAAGAGCGTCTTGAACGTGAATATAATCTCGATCTAATTGTGACTGCGCCATCAGTAATTTATCGTGTGACGACAAATACGGACGAAATTTTGATGGTGGATAATCCTAGTGAGTTGCCGCCACCAAATTCTAGAAAATCGATCGAGGAGCCCTATGTCAAGTTAGAAATCATGACTCCACAATCTTACATTGGGACTTTGATGGAGTTATGCGTGGCAAGACGAGGAGTATTTGTAGATACAAAGTACATCACTACGGAACGAGCAACTTTAATTTACGAACTTCCTTTAGCCGAAATGGTAACTGATTTCTTCGATCAAATGAAGTCCCGAACAAAGGGATACGCAAGTATGGAATATCAAGTCATTGGCTATCGTCCAAACGATCTGGTGCTTGTTGACATTCTCGTGAACGAAGAACCTGTGGATGCCTTAGCTTGTATTGTCCATCGTGACAAGTCTTATAATGTTGGGCGAGCATTAGTATCTAAGCTAAGGGAGTTGATTCCAAAGCAGCAGTTCCAAATTCCAATTCAGGCTGCGATCGGTACAAAGATCTTGGCACGGGAGAATATCTCGGCTTTGCGAAAGAATGTGTTGAGCAAGTGCTACGGCGGCGACATATCTCGAAAGAAGAAGTTGTTGGAGAAGCAGAAGAAGGGTAAAAAGCGGATGAAGTCAATTGGAACAGTGGAAGTTCCACAAGCAGCGTTTATGGCAATTTTGCAATTGAACGGTGATTAAAACCCCAAAATCGCAAATCTGCCCGCTTAGTGGGCAAATTTGCGATTTTGGGCTATAATTCTAAGTTGAGTGGTAAGGTGATCACAAACTTTGTACCAACATCAACTGTGCTTTCACAGAGAATTGTTCCCTAAGCTTGAAAATACAGTGTTTCTTTGCAAATCCATATCATTCATGGGAGCGTGGATTGAATGAACATACGAATGGATTAATTCGACAATTCTATCCCAAATCCACTAACTTTAAAATAGTGAAGGAAGATGACTTCCAGAAGGTTGTGAATTTGATCAACCATAGACCAAGAAAATCTCTTGACTATCGCACACCTCGTGAAGTATTCTTTGGGGCATCAGAACCTGTTGCGCTTCAGATTTGAATTGGCGGTGTTTCTAGGGCATTTGGCGCTAGAAATGCCATGGATACAAATTCATAAAAGTGTGACCACACTTCTGTGAATTAAAACCAAACCCTGTAAGGTTTTTAAAAGCACAAAATGGCGTAGCCATTTTGTGCTTTGTATGATTGCATAATGAGAGTTGCTTGACTCTAATCATCGATTTCACTATAAATCACCAACCTCTGCTAGAATCTAGACTTACAGTATCTGCTCCCAGTTATTGATACTGCTTACTCGTTAAATTCTCCTGTCTCTGCTCTATCTGACACCAATTTCAAAAATGGCTAAGTCATTTTTGAAGCTTTAAAATCCCTCTGGGTAAGGTTTTAGATTCTTAGAAATGTCGCAACCCTCTAAGAATTGGTATGAATGAATTGGCACGAATAAAAATGGCAACATTAACAGCGACAGATCGATAAAAAACTGACACACAATTTGGAGTTCTATGTCTTTCTCAGCCCTTGGTTTGTCTGATCAAATCGTCCGCGCTGTCACAGCACGCGGCTATACTGAGCCTACCCCGATTCAGTCACGAGCGATCCCCGTTGTTCTCTCAGGTCAAGATCTACTAGCTGGCGCTCAAACAGGTACTGGCAAAACCGCAGGATTTACCTTACCAATCTTGCATTTACTATCTAGCAAAGTCGTTAAGCGATCGCCCACGGGCAAAATCCCAATTCGAGCGCTAATCCTCACACCTACCCGTGAGCTTGCAGCTCAAGTCGAAGAAAGCGTACGCATGTATAGCCGGCATTTACCTCTGCAATCAATGGTGATCTATGGCGGCGTTAATATTAATCCCCAGATCAACCGACTCAGGGGTGGTGTAGAAATTTTGGTGGCAACACCAGGGCGATTGCTAGATCATGTGCAGCAGGGTAGATTGGATTTATCCAAGGTAGAAATCTTGGTATTAGATGAAGCTGATCGCATGTTGGACATGGGCTTTATCCGTGATATTCGGCGGATTCTTGCCTTGTTGCCCAAAGAACGCCAAAATCTCTTGTTTTCCGCAACTTTTTCCAATGAGATCAAATCCTTTGCCAGTACTTTACTCAATCAGCCCGTATTGGTCGAAGTTGCTGGGCAGAATGCCACAGCCGATCTAGTTACTCAGAAAATTTTCCCTGTAGATCGCGATCGCAAACGGGAATTGCTCACCCATTTGATCAAGACTCATAGCTGGTATCAGGTATTGGTATTTACTCGTACCAAGCATGGTGCGGATCGCCTAGTCAAGCAACTACATCAAGATGACATTGTGGCGATGGCAATTCATGGCAATAAAAGCCAAGCAGCCCGCACTCGCGCCCTTGGCAAGTTTAAAGATGGCAGTTTGCAAGTATTAGTTGCCACAGATATCGCAGCGCGGGGCTTAGATATTAGCGAACTGCCCCATGTCGTCAACTACGAGTTACCAAATGTCCCTGAAGATTATGTACATCGGATTGGACGTACTGGACGCGCTGGCTCTTCTGGCGAGGCAATCTCGCTGGTATGTGTTGATGAGCGTAAGTTCTTGTCAGATATCGAGAAATTAATCAAGCGATCGCTGCCCCAAGAAATCATTGCTGGTTTCGAGCCTGATCCCCGTGCTAAGCCTGAGCCGATTCAAGTTGGCAGACAATCTAAGCATCAACCTCGACGTGGTGGAACTAGCGATCGTAATTACGCTGGTAAACCTTCATCAGTTGCTACTCCAAGCAAATTGCCGAGCAAACCTCAAAAGCCACAGCTTAATAAAAGCATTATTACCAAATCTAGAAATCCAAATTAATTGATCTAAAAAGTTTGCTGCGAGCTAATCCCGACGTAACCTTTTTGAATTTTATTGTGGCAATTCATCAAAGCGATCGCGGTACTTTCTCAACATAAAAGCTATCTTTTAGCTTCACCTACCACTGCCATTTATCTTGCTATACTACATGCAGCACTTTGCGTAGCTAAGAGATCCAATGAAATTTTTGAAAGTACCGCGAAGTGGTACTTTCAAAAATTTCATTGGATTTTGAGCAGGCACAAAGTGCGTCAAGTATCAGAAAGAATGATTAAAAACATGGATGCTTTATGGGAATGCGCCTTTGCCTCGAATTGATCGCAACCTCTATTCAGCAACTGCAAGATTTGGAACATATTGCAGCGTCGCCAGTATCATCTTCTATCGAAATCGAGACAAGAAATCTCAATCTAGAGGATGCTGCCAATGTTTTGCGAGCTAGCCTAACAGAATTAGAAGTCTATCAGCAATCACTTATAGGAGAACTAGATCGGTATCGCGAACTGTTTGACTTTGCTCCTGACGGCTACTTTGTCACTGATGCTAATGGCGACATTACTGAATCCAACCGTGCGGCAACCCTGATGTTTGGTTCACTGCCGATTGGTCAAAACTTAGAAAACTTTGTCTATCCCTCCTACAAAGAACAATTCCAAAGATTATTAGGACAATTACAACGGGGGCAAAATATCAAGAGTTTGGACTTTCGGATGCAGTTTCCGACAGGACAGCCATTTGATGCAAGTTTTACAATTATCAGCATTCGTGTACCGCTAGATGGAAGAGTAACTGGTCTAAGGTGGTGGATTCAAGATATTACCCAAAGAAAACAAGAAGTTGATAAATTGCAACATTCTCATCAGCGTTTAGAGATTCGTGTTGCCGAAATGAATGCCAAGCTCAACTTGATGGATCGCCAAATTCGTGTAGAAAGAGAAGAACAGCGCCGTATTTCGCGAAATCTTGCCCATAATGAAGCTAAATTGCGAGCAGTGATGCAGCATTCTTCAGATATCGTAAATATTCTGGATATAGATACTACTATTAACTATTGCAGCCCTGCGATCTTTAGAACCTTAGGCTACATGCCCGAAGACGTGATGGGCAGCAAATTTATTAGCTTTATTCATCCAGAAGACCTACCAATTTTTCAAGATTTCCTCACTCAATCAGCGGATGCCTTGTCTTTATCAACACCAATAGTGATGCGTCATCGGCATATCAGCGGGAATTGGATTTATCTAGAATCGGTTTGTTGCAATCTTTTACAGGATGTAAATGTTCAGGGTTTAGTTATTAATTCCCGTGATATTACGGAACGTAAACGCACGGAAACAGCGCTGCAAGATAGCGAACTTAGATTAGCGGCGATCGCATCGAGTATGCCTGCAACTCTCTATCGTTTATCCATCAACTCTGACGGAAAAATTGCCATTCCATTTATCAGTGATGGTCTTATCGATTTAGTCGGCATCTCACCAAGATATGTTATTTCTTCTCCATACCAATTATTAGATTTAGTACATCCTGAAGATGTTGATCAATTTAAGGCTCTCATCAGAGATGGTTTTGATAAGCTTGCCACTTTCCATCATGAATTTCGCGTTATTACAGTCTCTGGTGAAGTGAAATGGGTACAGAATATTACCCGTTATTATCGTACCGAATCGGACATGATATTTGCTGATGGAGTATGTATTGACATTAGCGAAAGAGGTGAAGCTGAATCGAGTTTACAAAGAACAAATGAACTATTACGAGCAGTAATCAAGGCTGTTCCTGTGGCAATTGATATTGTTAGTCCAGAAGGCAAAGTTTTATTATGGAATGCAGCCGCTGAAAAACTATTTGCTTGGAATACTTCTACTGTTGTCGGTCATCCTGTACCGAGTGTTCCTGAATCTCAAGCTTTGGAGTTACAGGCAGTGATTCTCGATACGCTAGCAGGTAGACAGATCAATGGGGTTCCCATGACTTTTCAACTTGGAGATGGGAGTTGGACTAACGTGAATGTCTCAACTGTTCTCGTTCACGATCCCCATGGCAAGATTGTTGGGATATTACGGATTATTGATGAAGCTGGCGATCGCAGTTCTATTGAAACAAAGCATAATCAGACTCTTCAGCTTGAGGAAGTTCAGAGCGCATCAATGGTTCGCTCTAGTACAGAGGCGATCGCCAATTTTGTGACTCTCAATGCAAATACATTGCTCAATCAATACAAAATCGGTCAACGCAATTTTGCGGGCTTGAATTTGCGCGGAGTTTATCTAGTCGAAGCTGATTTACGATACGCTGATTTCAGTGGTGTAGCTCTCAATGGCAGTAATTGTAGCTACGCCAATTTCCAATCTGTAAATTTACGTGGTGCAGATTTGCGGGGTGCAAATTTCCAATTTGCGAATTTACAACAGGTGGATCTGCGTGGTGCTGATCTGCGTGGTGCAGACCTACGAGATGCGAATACAATAGGTTCAATTCTTGACGACAGTAATTTGCAAGGCGCTCTCTTGTCAGTTGATTAATCAATCAGTGAGAGAGCGGCGATAATTTCCGATCAAATGAACCACCAGAAATTTTTTGAAAGCATTACGAAGCAAAGCTTTCAAAAAATTTTTGGGTTTGGGTTTGAGCGCAAAGCGCTGTAAGTCATAATCATAAATGAACCAATAATGGCAGTATGGTCATAGCATACGCAATTAACCACCCCGATGACTGTCAAAGAAATCACCGATCGCCTTACCAAACTTTCCGAAGGGTTGCTATTCCCCAGTGAGTCCGAATATCCTCTAGAACCTTTTACTTGGAAATCTGCAACACTCAATCGTAAAACCATCCTGATCCAAGCAGGTAAACCTGCAAAAACACCCATCGAAGTGATCGCCTTAGAAGATTTCTTTGCAACCGTCGTCACCGCTCAAGATTGGTTTGAAGATGAGGATCGGGAAATAGCCCAACGGTTTCGCGATCTGCAAACTGCGATCGCTACCTTAGAAAATGTCCAAGTGTTTCGTCTTGGTAAAGTCGAGATCGACGTTTATATTGTTGGCGCGATCGCGAATGATTTGGTTGGGCTGAAAACAACAGTTGTTGAAACCTAAACCTAACAGCCTTTCTTTGACTCAATCTGCTCTTGGATATCGGGAGGAATATTGGAAAAGAAATCATAGCCTGTCAACTTTTCCACATCATCAACTGAAACGCAAAAATCTTGCCATTTGTTGTTGCGTCCTTGTTTGTTCGGCATAAGCACTGCGATCGTGCGAGTGTCGGCAGTTACTCCTTCTAAGCCTTTGGTAGGGTCGTCAAGAACTAAGATCACCTTCCACATGGTTTCAGGCACAGTGATTTTGCCCTTCAATTGAGAAGTTTTACCATTATTACCTTCGCCACCAATGCCAAAGCCACCAGCGATGATATAAAGCTCTCTGCCTTGATTAGCCAACTTACGACTGTAGCTTTCTAACTTTTCCCATCCGTCTTGATTGTTATCGGGTGCTTGCGGCACGATGTTCGTCATCAAGAAAGTTGAAGAGTTAACCTCCTCCGATTGACCGCGATCTTCAGAATTAACAAGATGACCGCGATCGAATCCTGACCCGCCATAGTTAGTAGTTACTACCCGATACCATCCCTTAGGTAAAGCTGGATCAGGACGAAAATTGTTTTGTCGCTTTGCCTGACCCATCCATGATTTATTTAACTGCCATGATGCCCAGTTTGCTAAGTTGCGACTTTTGCTATAGCTCAGCACATACTCAGGCTTGAGCATCAAATAGTTATCGGCATTCTCAACATCAGGCGTAGCTTTGCTAGGGTTTCCCGCTTTTAAATTGGGGTTGCTATAGTCATTGTCGAGTGTGTGTGATGGCTTTGTCTTCGAGGGAGCTTTAGTCGGCGTGACTTTCTTGATGACATTGTTGTCGAGAGGCTGCGCTGACTGAGCGTAAGCTGAGTCTATGGCTATTGTGGCAGTCTGACTAAAACCGATAGCCAGCAAAGCTGTTAGTAATAAGGCTAGTGGCGATCGCATATTGTTCTTAGGCGGAATTTGCCAATAGCATAGCGCTTGTAATACTAATTCTCAAAATGGCGTTGCCATACTGACATAAAAAAACAAAAAGAAAGTTGCGGCGTAAAGCACCGCAACTTTGCTTCCCTACAGTCTGGGAGGGGCGGGATCGGCAATCTCTGATGGTCTGTTCTGATTCATGTTGTGCAGTGTTACAGGATCTGGTGCACGAAGTCCTATTAATCGATATTTTTTGGTGTAAGTTGGAGCAATCTCTGGAGCTTCTACCCACTCATTTGTCGCCACAAAATCTTGAGAGGAAGTGCCACTTAAACCTGTTCCCACGGCATTACTGCGATTTTCACTGGCTCTCGATTTAGACGCTTCATCTTTGGATGGGGCTGAATTAGAAGGTGCTGAAGCTGATGGAGGAAATTCTTGAGTTCGTGGTAATTGATCGAGAGCGATCGCATCTCGGCGTTTGATTGGTTTAAAAGTAACTTCAATTAAGCCTAGATCGGGATTATTGATACCGCCATCTCGATCTAGCCCTGGATTACCTTCTTCTAAAACGATAAATTGCTTAGCGATCGCGCGAGGTCGCTCCAAGATGACAGAGCGATCGCAGATCAGCCCATCAATAATGGAAACACCATCAATTTTTACGCTAACTGCACTGGTATAACTAGGCGAGTTAATTTCAATCTTATAGGTTTCTCGAATGCCAACATTGATGTAGCCCCTAGGGTCGGCTCGGCGGATATTCCCATTCTGGTTAATAGCGATCGATACAGCCGAGTTTTGAGGGATATAATTTCTGGATGGTACGGAGGATATAGGCTGTGTAGTGTTATTTCCGATCTTCTCATCGCTTAAACGATTGGGAATCGCCGATGACTCAGTCGAACGAGGATAACTAGCAATAACAATCCCGCCAACCAATACAGAACAAATTGCCAAAATCCGCAGGTTTGATGGGGTAAGCATATGAGAAGCCTCAAATTTCTTTACCCTCAATTTACATCAAGTAATCTTGCAATTCTTCGTGGTTACAAATTTAGTAACGAAATATAAAACCCAAAAGATAAGTGGCGGCGCGAAGCGCCGCCACTTATCTTTTGGGTTTTATATCCTAAGCAAAACTTACATTTCTATAGCAATTCCAATGTGATATCACCTCACATCCCTAATTATTCGCTTGGAAGGATATTTATCTACACAAGTCTAACAAGCTTTGCACTCAAGTCCCACAAGCGCTCAGCTCTTGCATCATCGCGAGCTTGAGGAGATACTGTCTGCACAAAAGACTTACCATCTTTTTTCTGACGATTCCCCCAGCTCCAATAGGCTCCTGACTGCTTATATTCGGGATCTGCAAGAACAGCAGCAACTCTTTCACCCGATAGCTCCTGCGTGACATATCCCTTAGTAATATTCTTTTGGAACAATGGGAATAGCTTCTGGAAGAGAGGATAATGATTGCGGAAGAGCGGCGTATCGGCAACACAACCAGGATAGAGGGAAGTGAAAGTGATGCCAGTGGATTCATGATAGCGGCGGTGCAACTCTTTCATCGTCAAGATATTGCAAACTTTGCTCTCTTTGTAGGCACGGACAGGTTCAAATTTCTTACCATTTGCCATAGAGATCGGCGGCTTGAAACCTTTCTCAAAACCTTCGAGATTGCCGAGGTCTGGCTGCGGGGGAATCTTGCCACCCAGCTCGTCGGGATTGTGGGTGACTGTTCCCAAAATGACCATACGGCGATCGGGATGGGTAGACTTTTTCATGTCCTCTAGTAGCAGATTACACAGGAGAAAATGACTGAGGTGATTGGTGGTCATTGTTAACTCAAATCCTTCGGGCGATCGCAATGGTTCTTTGAGCAAAGGCATATAGATCGCAGCGTTGCACAGCAAGGCATCAAGGGGCATTCCTGTAGCTCGGAATTTAGCCACAAATTCGCGCACACTAACTAGGGAGCCAAGATCAACTTGGATGATTGTGTAGCTACTTTTCGGAATACCTACGAATTCGGCAGCTTTTTCTGTTTTAGGGATATTGCGGCAAGCCATAACGATATGCCAGCCTTTATCAGCCATTGACTTGGCTGACCATAGTCCAACACCTGAAGAAGCGCCTGTGATAATAACTGTAGGTTTGTGATACTGTGACATTCTTAAGAATTATTTCGATAGACTTTGATTAGAATTTTACAGTGATTTGGGATTAAGCAACAAATGGAGAGCAAAGCATTGCACTGAGGGTCTTTCCACGAAAAATTGATCGCGTAACCCATGATTCTTGCCTAATAGATTCATTAGGTTTTGATATAGCTAAGACCAATCATGTTAAACCCAAGATAGAGTTGCCGCACAAAGTGTCGCAACTCTATCTTGGGTTTAGCCTCAGCAATCTAGTCACTTAGCCTTTAGACGGCAAACCCTACCTCAATCTCGGCTAACATCGCCCATAGCAGGGGGATCGCTGTGATAAGCTAGCAGAGTTAGTGTCATTAACACGAATAAACATGGATCGACCTTCTCGCTCTGTTCCCCAAGCCGCACAAGCCGCCTATTCAGGGGATTCGTCATACGGACGCACACCGCCGCCTGACTTACCTTCGCTGCTACTAAAAGAGCGGATTATTTACTTTGGGTTGCCTCTTGTATCTCCCGACGAATACAAACAGCAGCTTGGTGTCGATGTTACAGAATTGCTCATCGCCCAACTTTTATATTTGCAATACGAAGATCCTGAAAAACCGATTTTCCTATATATCAACTCCACGGGGACATCTTGGTATACAGGCGATGCGATCGGTTTTGAGACCGAAGCCTTTGCTATTTGCGACACACTCAACTATATCAAGCCACCTGTCCATACCATCTGTCTCGGACAAGCCATGGGAACCGCCGCGATGATTCTCGCCAGCGGAACCAAAGGTTTTCGAGCTAGCTTACCAAATGCCACGATAGTCTTACACCAAGCCCGCCGCCAAACCAGAGGGCAAGCCTCTGATTTGCAGATTCAGGCGAAAGAAGTATTGACGAACCGTGCTGCGATGCTCGATATCTTGTCGCGTACCACAGGCAAGTCCACCGAAGCCATTACCAAAGATATGGATCGGATGTTGTATATGACTCCAGTGCAAGCCAAAGAATATGGGCTGATTGATCGTGTTCTTGAAAGCACAAAAGACCTGCCCAAAGCAGTTCCCGCACTTGTTTAGTTAGGAATTACGAATTACGAATTTGTACCTCGTAATTCGTAATTCGTAATTTGTAATTCCTAATTCCTAATTCCTAATTCTTAATTAAACCTATGCCTATTGGTATTCCTAGAGTTCCCTATCGCTATCCTGGTGATTCCTACACGCAGTGGATTAATATCTACGAGCGTCTGTCGATGGAGCGCATCATCTTTTTGAGTGGTGAAGTAACAGACGGTATGGCAAATGCAATCATTGCTCGCCTGCTTTACTTTGACTCTGAGGATCAAACCAAAGATATTTACATCTATATCAACTCTCCTGGCGGATCAGTCTCAGCTGGCTTGGCGATCTTTGATACGATGCAACATATCAAGGCAGATGTGACAACTATTTGCGTTGGGTTGGCAGCTTCGATGGGTTCATTTCTATTGATGGCTGGTGCTAAAGGCAAGCGTTATGCTTTACCCAATGCAAGAATCATGATTCACCAGCCTTCTGGTGGAACAAGAGGTCAAGCCTCAGATATTGAGATTGAGGCGCGGGAAATAATTCGCATTCGTCAGAAGTTGAATGAAGAATATGCTAAGCGAACAGGTCAGCCTCTAGAGAAGATTGAGCGCGATATGAATCGTGACTACTATATGTCTTCTCAAGAGTCTCTAGCCTATGGCTTAATCGATCGAGTTCTTGATTCACCACAATAATTTCAAAACCAAACAAAAAAGGCGACACTTTGTGTCGTCTTTTTTGTTTGGTTTTTATAGCTATAGAACTTCGTGTTCAAATCCGAACCAATAAATTTTTTAAAAGTGCTGCAAAGCAGCACTTTTAAAAAATTTATTGGTTTTTTGATCAAAGAGTGCTTTAAGGAGAACTTCCATTGCTATAGCTATAAATTCTTAGAATGGGGTTGCTATTTTAAGAATTTATACAAAAAAAGAGTTGCTGCACTTTGTGCAGCAACTCTTTTTTTGTGTCTTAGCTTATGTGGCGATAGCTATATACCAATTCTTGAAATTGTGGTTATCCTCTCAAGAATTAAAAACCAACACAAGGAAGGTTTTTAATTCTCAAAATGGTGTTGCCATTTTGAAAGTTGGTATTAAGTGGAACTCAAATGATGAATCTAATGCATACTGCTAGCGACGCAGAGTAATCTCCCCGTGGTTATCCTAGATTTTTACCATCATAAGAGTTCCTTCTACGTAACATCTATAAAAATTAATAAAAGACAATAGGATCATCTAGATTTTTGCAGAAATCGATATATGATGACTCACTTTCACTATCATCAGCAAATACAGCTTTAATCCATTGCTTACATGATTGATTGTCAGTAGAACTGTCCCAAACTATCTTAGTATTTCTTCCTGGAGCTATACCTGAACCAATATCAAAAAAGCCCCAAGTTTTATTTGGTTCACCAACCAATAGCTTTTTGATAGTAGAATTACTGCTATTTTTGACATGGAAGTACCACTGATCAGCAGAAGCGGAAGCAACATTTGCCACCAAGCTGAAAGCTAGTAGGCTTGTAGAAACCAAAAAACTTTTCTTAATCATGATCTTGATCTGTCTAAAATCAATTTGTAAATATGACTATAAACTATAAAATCTTATTTGCAACATAGATTGCTATTCATATAACTTTTGTTCTGGTTTAGCTGTGGCTTTTATCGTTCAATCTCTTCAATATCAACCTTATCGACTTGCTTTTCGCGAACCATTTCAAACAGCATTAGGCAAACTTTCCTATCGAGAAGGATTTATTGTTGAGACTCGCGATCGCAAATCAGATGATGGCGTTCAGCATATTGGTTTTGGTGAATCTGCGCCGCTTAGTGGGTTTGGGATGGAATCTCTTGCTGAAACAGAAAGAACTTTAAGAGAGGCTCAGCGATCGCTAATTAATGTAGAGATTCATAATCTTAATGATATTGAGAACTTCCTTTCAAAATATGATCGTACCCCTGCTGCGAAACATGGAATTGAATTAGGATTGCTCAATTTATTATCACAAGTTCA
>Ga0315900_10005146_pt1 | contig 18067 bp, 17 predicted proteins | sample LakEriMetagenome_FD_203521 | JGI IMG/M metagenome (GOLD analysis project Ga0315900, IMG submission 203521) | Freshwater fungal communities from buoy surface, Lake Erie, Ohio, United States - Buoy 12 MA114 | ecosystem: Environmental > Aquatic > Freshwater > Lake > Lake biofilm | place: USA: Lake... | reverse complement strand
CGCACCGCGCTGCTCGGCTTCAAGGGCGTGAAGCGCCGCTTCACCCGCACCGGCGATGCCGGCGGCATCACGGTGATCGATGATTACGGCCACCACCCGGTCGAGATCGCCGCCGTGCTGAAGGCCGCGCGCCAGGCCGGCGCGCGCGACGTGGTGGCGGTGGTGCAGCCGCATCGCTACACGCGCCTCGCCTCGCTCTTCGAGGATTTCTGCACCTGCATGAACGATGCGGGGACGGTGATCGTCGCGGACGTTTACGCGGCGGGTGAGACGCCCATGCCGGGCTATGACCGCGATGCGCTGGTGGAAGGCCTGCGCGCGCGCGGGCATCGCTCGGTCGTGCCGCTGCCCGGGCCCGACAGCCTTGCGGAGATGGTGAACGCCATCGCGAAATCCGGCGACTACGTGGTTTGCCTCGGCGCCGGGACCATCACGAACTGGGCGCATGCCCTGCCCGAACAGCTGCTCGCGCTGCAGTCGCGCACGCGGCCCCGCGCGCCGCTCGGTGCCTTGGGGGCGAGCAAGTGAGGCCCGGCATGGCAGCCCACGCAACCCTGCCGCCGCTGCGTGGCCGCGTGCAGCAGGCGGCGCCGCTCGCGCCCTTCACCTGGCTGCGCGTCGGCGGGCCGGCCGAGATGCTCGTGCGCCCGGCGGATGTGGATGACCTGCTGCTGCTGCTGCGCGACATGCCGGAGAGCCTGCCGCTCACCATCCTCGGCGCGGCCTCGAACCTCATCATCCGCGATGGCGGGCTGCGCGGCGTGGTGCTGCGGCTCGCCGGGCGCGGCTTCGGCGCCGTGAGCGTCGAGCCCGATGGCATCGTCGCCGGCGCGGCCGCGCTGGACGCGACAGTGGCCGAGCACGCCGCGGCGGCTGGCCTCGCCGGGCTCGAATTCCTCTCGGGCATTCCGGGTGCGATCGGCGGCGCGGTGGCGATGAATGCCGGCGCCTATGGGCGCGAGGTCAAGGATTGCCTCGACTGGGCGGAGGTCGCGACCCCCACGGGCCTGCTGCGTCTGGCGGCCGCTGATTTCCGCTTCGCCTATCGCCATGCCGAATTGCCGCCACGCGGTGTGGTGTTGCGCGCGCGCTTCCACGCCCAGCCGGGCGATCTCGCCACCATCGCCGCGCGCATGGCCGAGATCAAGGCGGCGCGCGAAGCGACGCAGCCGGTGCGCGCACGCACGGGTGGCTCGACCTTCAAGAACCCGCCGGGCCACAAGGCCTGGGCGCTGATCGATGCGGCGGGCTGCCGCGGGCTGACGCGCGGTGGCGCGCAGTTCTCGACGCTGCACGCAAATTTCCTGCTGAACACAGGGGGCGCGACGGCGGCCGAGTTGGAAGGCCTGGGCGAGGAAGTCCGCGCGCGCGTGCTCGCGCAGTCAGGCGTGACGCTCGAATGGGAAATCAAGCGGATCGGGGAAGTTGCCCGATGACGCACGTTGCTGTCCTGCATGGCGGTGTCTCCGCCGAGCGCGAAGTCAGCCTCGCCACCGGCGCGCAGGTCGTCGCCGCGCTGCGCGCCGCGGGCTTCACCGTGACGGCGATCGAAGTGACGCGCGACCTCGGCGCCGTCATCGCCGCGTTGCAGGCCGCCGCACCCGACGTGGTGTTCAACGCGCTGCATGGCCGCTTCGGCGAGGATGGCTGCATCCAGGGCGTGCTCGACTGGCTCGGGGTCCCCTACACCCATTCCGGCGTGCGCGCCTCCTCGCTGGCGATGGACAAGGAGGCCGCGAAGGCCGCCTTCGCCGCGGCCGGCCTGCCCGTCGCCGCCAGCCGCATCGTCAGCCCCGAGGAGCTGGAGGCCGCGGACCCGCTGCCGCGCCCCTTCGTCGTGAAGCCGGTGAATGAGGGCTCTTCCGTCGGCGTCGAGATTTTTCGGGATGGCGACAATCGCCGCGCCGAGGTCGCGCGCGCGTGGCGCTTCGATCGGCGCATCATGGCGGAGGCGTTCATCCCCGGCCGTGAGCTGACTGTCGCCGTGATGGGCGACCGCGCGCTGGAAGTGACCGAGATCGACACCGGCAACATCTTCTACGACTACGAGGCAAAATACGCCGATGGCGGCAGCCGCCATACCCTCCCCGCGCCGGTGCACCCTGCCGTGCGCGCGCAGGCGATGGAGATCGCGCTGCGGGCGCATCGCGCACTGGGCTGCCGCGGCGTCTCGCGCGCCGATTTGCGCTATGACGACACGGCGGGCGAGCCCGGCCAACTCTTCCTGCTCGAGGTCAACACCCAGCCCGGCATGACGCGCACCTCCCTTGTGCCCGAGCAGGCCGCGCATCTCGGCATCGCCTTCCCCGAACTCTGCGCCTGGATGGTGCGGGAGGCGCGCCATGGCCCGTAGCCCCGTGAGTTCACCGCGCGCGCGGCGCGAGCCGGATCGGCCGAGCGGGCTGCGCCTGTGGCTCAAGCGCCGGCGTGGCCTGCTGCGCCCGGCCGCCCTCGGCCTGCTCGGCTTTGGTGCGCTCGGCGCCGTGGCCTTCGGCTTCTATATCGCCGACCCCGCCGGGCGCGCGCGCAACATCGTCGAGAACGCAGCCGAGATCGGCGTGGGCTTCGGCCTGGAAGTGCGCGAGATCGTCGTCGAGGGCCGGCGTAATACGCCGCAGGACCTGATGCGCGCCGCGATTGGCGCGCAGCGCGGCGACCCGATGCTTGGCTTCTCACCGGAGGAAGCGCGCGCGCGGCTCGAGACCATCGCCTGGGTCGAGGAAGCGCATGTCGAGCGCCGCCTGCCGGGCACGATCTTCGTGCGGCTCACGGAGCGCACGCCCTTCGCCATCTGGCAGCACCAGGGCCGCTTCGCCGTGGTGGACCGCGAGGGCCGCGTGGTGGCGACCGAGACGCTGGACGCCTTCGGCCCGCTGCCGCTGATCGTGGGCTCGGGGGCCGAGAAACACGCCGCCGCGCTGCATGATCTGCTGCTCGCGCATCGCAACATTCTCGAGCGCACCCAGGCGCTGGTGCGCGTGGGCGAGCGGCGGTGGAATCTGCGCCTGCACAATGGCACCGACGTGCTGCTGCCCGAGGGGCATGAGGCGCCTGCGCTCAACCGCCTGGCCGAGTTGCAGGCGCGCCACGCGCTGCTCGACCGCCCGCTGACCGCCGTGGATATGCGCCTGCCGGATCGGCTCGTGCTGCGCCAGCCGCCGGCGCCGGAGCCCAGCGCCAATCCGGCCCGCCGGCCCGCCACGCCACAGCAGGGGAACACGCGCGGATGAACGCCTTGTCGCGCCTGCCCGCGCTGATCGAACCGCCGACGGAACGTCGCCGCCGCGGCGCGCGCAGTGGCCCTTTCGGCGTGCTCGACATCGGCACCACCAAGGTGGTCTGCCTGATCGCGCGCATCGAGGGCGATGGCGAACCGCGCGTGCTCGGCTTCGGCTGGCAGCGCGGGCGCGGCGTGAAGGGGGGCTCGATCATCGACCTCGAGGAGGCCGAGCGCGCCATCCGCGCCGCCGTCGGCCAGGCCGAGGAGATGAGCGACACCAAGCTCGCTGGCTTGATCGTCAACCTCTCCTGCGGCCAGCCGGAATCGCGGCTGCTGAACCTGCAATGGCCGATTGGCGGGCGCGCGGTGAACGATGCCGATCTGCGCGGCATCCTCATGGAAGCGCGCCGCCGCGGCACGGAAGAGGGGCGTGAGGGCGTGCATGGCGCGCCGGTCTCCTTCACCGTCGATGCCACGCCCGGCGTCGATGATCCGCGCGGCATGGTCTGCGATACGCTGGGTGCGCGCGTGCATCTGGTGGATGCCTCCCAGGCCGCGCTGCGGAACCTCGGCGCCTGCCTGCTGCGCTGCGACCTCGAAGTGGATGAGCTGGTCTCGGCCCCCTATGCCGCGGCACTCGCCACGCTGGTCGAGGATGAGAAGCGCATCGGCGCCACCGTCATCGACATGGGCGGCGGCACCACCTCCATCGCCGTCTTCGGCGAAGGGCAGTTGATCCATACCGCACAGATCCCGATCGGCGGCTGGCAGGTGACGAACGACCTCGCCCGCGTGCTCTCCACGCCGATCAACCATGCGGAGCGCCTCAAGACGCTGCATGGCGGCGCCATGGCCTCGGCGGATGACGACCGCGAGATGCTGCCCGTGCCGCTGGTCGGCGAGGATGAGGACCACATCGCCCGCGTGCCACGCGCGATGATCGTGAACATCATCCGCCCGCGCCTGGAAGAGACCTTCGAACTGGTGCGCGAGCGCCTGGAACAGGCCGGCGTGGCGCGCGAATCCGGCACGCGCGTGGTGCTGACCGGTGGCGCGAGCCAGCTGATCGGCGCGCGCGAACTCGCAGCCCGGGTGCTCGACCGCCAGGTGCGCGTGGGCCGCCCGCGTTCCGTGCGCGGCCTGCCCGAAACCGCCGGCGGCCCGCCCTTCGCGGGCGCCATCGGGCTGCTCGCCTGGGGTGCCGGCGAAGGCCGGCCGCTGATCGACATCGCCCCCGGCGTGGACCGCCCGCAAGGCGCGCTGCGCCGCGTTTTCGAATGGCTGAAGGTGCGGCTGTGACCACGCCCAGGCCCGCCTTCTCACCCCCCATCGTCGCCTCCCGAGCGACGCACTGAAACCTCCAGGAAAGGCCCCCCGACCATGACCCTGAACCTGACCATCCCCTCGCACCAGCACACGGATTTCAGCCCGCGCATCACGGTCGTGGGTGTCGGCGGCGGCGGCACGAATGCCGTGAACAACATGGTCTCCATGGGCCTCGACGGCGTCGAGTTCCTGGTGGCGAACACCGACGCGCAGTCGCTGGTCCACTCCAAGGCCGACCGCCGCGTGCAGCTCGGCCCGCATTTGACTCAGGGCCTGGGCGCCGGCGCGAAGCCCGAGATCGGCCGCGCGGCGGCGGAGGAAGCGACCGAGGAGCTCGCGCGGCACCTCGATGGCTGCCACATGGTCTTCGTCACCGCCGGCATGGGCGGCGGCACCGGCACGGGGGCGGCGCCGGTGATCGCGCGCATGGCGCGTGAGCGCGGCATCCTCACCGTCGGCGTCGTCACCAAGCCCTTCGACTTCGAAGGCCCGAAGCGCCGCAAGAGCGCCGATGCGGGCATCGAGGAACTGCAGCAGTTCGTCGATACGCTGATCGTCATCCCCAACCAGAACCTGTTCCGCCTGGCGAATGAGAAGACGACCTTCGCCGAGGCCTTCAAGATGGCCGACAACGTGCTCTACATGGGCGTGCGCGGCGTCACCGACCTGATGGTGAATCCGGGCCTGGTGAACCTCGACTTCGCCGACATCCGCACCGTGATGGCGGAGATGGGCAAGGCGATGATGGGCACGGGCGAGGCCGAGGGCGAGGATCGCGCCGTGAAGGCCTCCGAGGCCGCGATCAACAACCCGCTGCTGGAAGACACCTCCATGCGCGGCGCGCGCGGCGTGCTGATCAACATCACCGGCGGCTACGACATGACGCTGTTCGAGGTGGATGAGGCCGCGAACCGCATCCGCAAGGAAGTGGACGAGGATGCGAACATCATCTTCGGCTCCTCGATCGACGAGACGATGAACGGGCGCATCCGCGTCTCGGTCGTCGCCACGGGCATCGATGCGCGCGAGATGCGGGAGTCGCAGCCGGTGAAGCTGGTGGTGAATGGCGGGCCGATCTCGGCCGTCTCCAACACCGCGGCCCCCGCGCCCGCCCCCGCGGCGCGCGGCCCGGTCGGCTTCACGCCGCGCGTGGCGGCGGGCGGCGGCTATGCCCCGGCCGCCGCGCCGATGCGCCCGGCGCAGGGCTATGCGGCCCCCGCCATGCCGGCGCAGCCCGCCCAGCCCGCGCCGGTGGAGATGGCCCCGCCGGTCGAGATCCAGGCGCCCGAGCCCGCGCCCCAGCTGCGTGCGCCCGCGGCCACGCGCCAGCACACCCCGGTGGCGCCACAGCAGAACACCGGCTGGAGCAGCATCTTCCGCAAGGCCACCGGCCTGATGCAGCGCGACCTCCCCGACCAGCCCGCGCCGCAGCCGGTGCAGACGCGCAGCGAGCCCGCGGCCCCCGCCGCCCCGGTCCGTGCGACGCCGCAGGAGGAGATGGGCCTCGAAATCCCGACCTTCCTGCGCCGCCAGACGAATTGAGGCGAAAAAAGGGCGTCGTTGCAGTGCAATAATTAGCCGAAATCAATGGCTTGCACTGTAATGTCGCGAAACAAGGCTTGAATGGCGCCCCAGAGCTTCGCATGGCATGAAGCTCTGGGGCGCGGTGTTTTCACTCCGCCCCATCGGCCAGGGACGAGGCCTAATTCGGGGGATGCGTAAGGGGCCAGCGCCGCATTGCGGCCACGGACACCACGCATGATCAGGGGCTGAGAGCAGGCATGGACGGTTTTCTTCCGATGGATCGAGCCCGACGCAAGACGCTGAAAAGCGCCATTGGCTGCGTTGGCGTGGGTTTGCATAGCGGCCGCCGCGTGGCGCTGACGCTGCGCCCGGCTGCCATCGGCACGGGCATCGTCTTCCGCCGTACCGACCTCAACATCGACATCCCCGCCCGCTTCGACCGCGTGGTCGATACGCGCCTGTGCACCGCCCTGGTCGCCGAAGGCGCGCCCGAGGCGCGCATCGGCACAGTCGAACACGTCATGGCAGCGCTTGCAGGCACCGGCGTGACCGACGCGCTGATCGAACTCGACGGCGCCGAGGTGCCGATCCTCGATGGTTCCGCCGCGCCCTTCGTCTTCCTCATCGATTGCGCCGGCACCGTGACGCACAACGTCGCCGCCCCGGTGATCGAGGTGCTGAAGTCGGTGCGCGTCGAGGAGAACGGCGCCTTCGCCGAGATCCACCCCACCGCCCTGCCCGGCTTCGAGGCCGATCTGGGCATCGAATTCGCCGCCCCCGCCATCGGCACCCAGTCGCTGGCGCTGCGCATCACGCCCGCCAGCTTCCGTGCCGGCCTGGCCGAGGCGCGCACCTTCGCCCTGGCGGAGGAGATCGCGCGGCTGCGCGCCGCCGGCCTCGCGCAGGGCGGCAGCTTGGCCAATGCCGTGGTCGTGGACGGCCCGATGGTAATCAACCCCGGCGGGCTGCGCCGGCCGGACGAGTTCGTCCGTCACAAGCTGCTCGACGTGGTGGGCGACTTGGCCCTCGCCGGGGCCGCGCTTTCGGGCCGCTTCGTCGGCCGCCGCTCGGGCCATGCGCTGAACAATCGCCTGCTGCGCGCGCTCTTCGCCGATCGCAGCGCCTGGCGCATGGCCGAGGGCGAGGTCCAGACGGATGGCGCCATGGTGCGCCTGCCCGCCGCCGCCGCCCCCGCCATCGCCTGACAGCGCGACAACGCGAAGCGCCGGGCGCGGCCTTGCCCGCCATGGCCCACGACGTGGTATAGGGGCATCCATGCGCGACCGGCCCCGACTTTCCCGATTCACCCTGCCTCTCCTCGCCCTGCTGCTGCCGTTGGCGGCCTGCTCGGGGCCCAGCGCCTGGGATGGGCGCAGCGCCACCCTCGGTGCCTCGCGCAACGCCGCCGGGCAGGACACCTCGGCCGAGGGGCTTTTCGCTGCGGGCATGGAGGCGCTGAACCGCGAGGAATTCATCCGCGCCGGCCAGCTCTTCGACACGGTGGAGCGCGAGCACCCCTATTCCAGCTTCGCCGCCAACGCGAAGCTGATGTCCGCCTATGCCGACTATTCGCGCAACCGCTACACCGAGGCGCTCGGCGCGCTGGACCGCTTCATCCAGCTGCATCCGGCGCATCGCGACATCGCCTATGCCTACTACCTGCGCGCGCTGGTGATGTATGAGCAGATCAACGACACCCAGCGCGACCAGCGCAGCACCGAACAGGCCATGGCGGCGCTGCAGGATGTGATGAACCGCTTCCCCGGCTCGCCCTATGCGCGCGATGCCCGGCTGAAGATGGACCTCGCGCGCGATCACCTCGCGGGCCATGAGATGCAGATCGGCCGCTTCTACCAGAACCGCCGGCTCTACACGGCCGCCATCGGCCGCTTCCGCCGCGTGCTGGAGGAACACCAGACCACCAACCACGTGCCCGAGGCGCTGCACCGCCTGACCGAGATCTACCTGACCCTCGGCCTGGTGGACGAAGCCCGGCGCACCGCCTCGGTGCTCGGCCACAACTACCCGGGCAGCCCCTGGTACCAGGACAGCTACGCCCTGCTGGTGGATGGCGCCCAGCCCTTCGAGCAAAGGCGGCAGGGCTTCTTCCAGCGCACGGTCGGCGCGTTCTTCTGAGCCGCCGGGAAGGCACCGCGGCGTGCTGACCTCGCTCGCCATCCGCGACGTCGTGCTGATCGAGCGCCTGGATCTCGGCTTCGGCCCCGGCCTGACGGTGCTGACCGGCGAGACCGGCGCGGGCAAATCCATCCTGCTCGACAGCCTGGGCCTCGCCCTCGGCGCGCGCGCCGAATCCGGCCTCGTGCGCGCCGGACAGGCACAGGCGAGCGTCGCCGCAGCCTTCCTGCCGCCCGATGCGCACCCTGCCCGCGCCATCCTCGCCGAACAGGGGATCGACGCCGAGGATGAGGTGGTGCTGCGCCGCGTCGTCACCGCCGATGGCCGCTCCCGCGCCTTCGTCAACGACCAGCCGGTGGGCCTCGCGCTGCTCAGGCGTCTGGGCGCGCTGTTGGTCGAGGTGCAGGGCCAGCACGACCAGGTGGGCCTGGCCGATCCTGCCAGCCACGCAGCCCTGCTCGATGCCGCCGGCGCGCTCGACAAGCCGCGCGGCGGCGTGGGCGAGGCTCATCGCGCCTGGCGCGAGGCTGAGCGCGCCCTGACCACTGCGCGCGAGGAGATCGCCGCCGCCCAGCGCGACGAGGAATTCCTGCGTCACGCCGTGGCGGAACTCAGCGACCTCGCCCCGGTGGAAGGCGAGGAGGATGACCTCGCAGCCGAGCGCCAACGCCTGCAACAGGGTGAGCGGCGCAATGAGGCGATCGCCGAGGCGCTGGCCTCGCTGACCCCGCGCGATCGCCGCAGCGCCAACCCCGCCGCCGCGCTGCGCCATGCCAGCCGCGCCCTGGAACGCCTGCCGAGCCCCCAGACCGAGGCCGAGCCGGCGCTGGAGGCCCTGGGCCGCGCGCTCGACGCGCTGGCGGAGGCCGAGACGCTGCTCGAACGCCTGGCGCATGAGGGCGGGCCCGATCCGCGCCGACTGGAACAGGTGGAGGAGCGGCTGTTCGCGCTCCGCGCCGCCGCGCGCAAGCACCTCGTGCCGGTCGTGGAACTGCCCGCTTTCCTCGAGGGGCTGAAGGCGCGCCTCGCCGCCCTCGATGCAGGAACGGGGCAGGTTGTGGCGGCCGAGCGCCGCGCGGCCGAAACCCGCACCGCCTATCTGGAAGCCGCCACGCGCCTCACCGAGCAACGCCGCGCCGCGGCCGAGAAGCTGGAACGCGCCATCGGTCGCGAATTGCCGCCGCTCAAGCTGGACCGCGCGCGGCTGGTGGTGGAGGTCGCCCCGCGCGCCGAGGCCGCCTGGGGCCCGGATGGCGTGGACCGCGTGACCTTCCTGGTCTCCACCAACCCCGGCCAGGCGCCCGGCGCGCTCGACAAGATTGCCTCGGGCGGTGAGCTGTCGCGCCTGATGCTGGCGCTGAAGGTGGTGCTGGCGCGGGGTTCGCCGGTGCCCACACTGGTGTTCGACGAGGTGGACAGCGGCATCGGCGGCGCGACCGCGGCGGCGGTAGGCGAACGCCTCGCCCGGGTGGCGGAGCGCGTGCAGGTGCTGGTGGTCACGCACTCGCCACAGGTCGCCGCCCGCGGGGCGCAGCATCTTTCGGTGGCGAAACAGGTGAAGGCCGGCCGGGCCGAGACGCGCGTCACCCCGCTCGATGCGCCGGCGCGGCGGGAAGAACTCGCGAGGATGCTGGCCGGTGAGCGCGTGACCGATGCGGCGCGCGCCGCGGCCGACAGCCTGCTGGAGGGGGGGCTTTTGTGATCCGCAGCATCGCGCCCGAGGCGCTGAGCGAAGCGCAGGCCGCCGAGGAATTGGCCGCGCTGGCCAGCGAGATCGCGCATCACGACGCGCTCTACCACCAGCAGGACGCGCCCGAGATCAGCGATGCCGACTACGATGCACTGGTCCGGCGCAACCGCGCCATCGAGGCCCGCTTCCCGCAACTGGTGCGCGAGGACAGCCCAACGCGGCGCGTCGGCGCCGAGACGGCGGAAGGCTTCGCCAAGCTGCGGCATGGCGTGCCGATGCTCTCGCTCGACAATGCCTTCGCAGATCAGGATTTCCTCGATTTCTGCGCCTCGATCCGCCGTTTCCTGAAGCTCGACGGGGAAGAGCCGCTGGACTTCGTGGGCGAGCCGAAGATCGATGGGCTCTCGGTCAACCTCACCTATGTGGACGGCGCCTTCCTGCATGGCGCCACGCGCGGCGATGGTGCAGAGGGCGAGGACATCACCGCCAACCTGCTCACCCTCGCCGACCTGCCGCGCAGCCTGGGTGCGCCCTTCCCCGCGCGCATCGAGATCCGTGGCGAGGTGTTCTGCGAGAAGGCCGATTTCCTCGCTTTCCGCGCCGAGCAGCAACTTGCCGCCGAGGCGCGCGAGGAACGCCGCGCGCGCGGCGAAGCGCTCGGCCCCGCCATCACCATCCCGGTCAATCCGCGCAACTTCGCCGCCGGATCGCTCCGGCAATTGAACGCGGAGATCACGGCGCAGCGTCCGCTCAAGCTCTTCGCCTATGCGATGGGCGAAGCGAGCGAGCTTCCAGCCGAAACCCATGCCGGCTGGCTCGACCGGCTGCGCGACTGGGGATTCCGCGTGAATCCGATTTCGGAATGTCTGGCCGGGGAACAGGCGGCGCTGGATTTCCAGCGGCGCATGACGGCGGCGCGCGCGGGCCTCGCCTATGACATCGATGGCGTGGTCTACAAGCTCAACCGGCTCGACTGGCAACGCCGGCTCGGCTTCGTCGGCCGCGCGCCGCGCTGGGCCATCGCGTGGAAATTCCCCGCCGAGCGCGCCACCACCAAATTGCTCGACATTGAGATCCAGGTCGGGCGCACCGGTGCGCTAACCCCCCGCGCCGTTATGCAGCCGGTCGGCGTGGGCGGCGTGATGGTCACGCATGCCTCCTTGCATAACGAAGATGAAATCACGCGCAAGGATGTGCGCATCGGCGACACGGTGATCCTGCAGCGCGCGGGCGATGTGATCCCGCAGATCGTCGGCATCGTGCCCGAAGCGCGGCCCGCCGATGCGCGGCCTTTCGTCTTCCCCGACACCTGCCCCGCCTGCGGCAGCCACGCCGTGCGCGCGAATGGCGAGGTGGTGAAGCGCTGCACCGGCGGGCTGATCTGCCCGGCGCAAACGGTGGAACGCCTGATCCATTTCGCGCGGCGCAACGCGATGGATATCGAAGGCCTCGGCGAGGAGAACATCCAAAAGCTCTTCGCCGAGGGCCTGGTGAAGAGCCCCGCCGACATCTTCCGCCTCGCCCGCCACACTGAGACGCTGCTCGGCTGGGAAGGCTGGGGCGAGAAGAAGGTGGCCAACCTTCTCGCGGGCATCGAGGCGCGGCGGCGCGTGGCCCTGGAGCGCTTCATCTTCGCGCTCGGCATAAGGCGCATCGGCGAGGCGAATGCGAAGCTGCTGGCGCGGCACTACCACTCGCTGGCGGAATGGCGCGCGAAGATGCTCGCCGCCACCACCATCGGCAGCGAGGCGCGCGAGGAGCTGGGCAGCATCCAGGGTATCGGCCCGGCCATCGCCACCGAGCTCGCGGAGTTCTTCGCCGAGCCGCACAACCGCGACGCGCTGGCGGATCTGGCGGCCGAGGTTTCGCCCGAGGATGTCGCCATTGTCGCGGCCGCGGACAGCCCCTTCGCCGGCAAGGTGATGGTCTTCACCGGCACGCTCGAGACGATGTCGCGTGACGAGGCGGAGGCGCAGGCGGAACGGCTCGGCGCGAAGGTCACGAAGAGCGTGTCGAAGAAGACCGACTTCGTGGTGGTCGGCGCGGATGCGGGGAGCAAGGCGAAGAAGGCCGCCGAACTGGGGCTGCGCGTGCTGAGTGAGGCCGAATGGCGGGGGATGGCGGGGCTGGAGGGGGCGCTGCCCCCTCCAGACCTCCCCGGCCAGGAGGCTTAGCCTCCTGGACCTCGATTCAGTTTAACGCAGTCAGGCGGGGGGCACTTCGGCCCCCCGCCTGACTGCGTTGAAAACGAATGGGTTCCAAAGGGCTACTGCCCCTTGGTGGGGAGAGTTTGAGAGGGGCAAAGCCCCTCTCAGGATCGCCGCCTTCCCGTCAGCAGCACCGCCCCCAGCATTCCCCCCACCGCGATCACCACACCCGTCAGCTTCGCCCCACCCATGGGCTCCGCCAGCACCAGCACCGAGAGCAGCAGCGCCGCCACCGGCACCATCGCCGTCAGACAGGCCGTGCGCGTCGCCCCGAGCAACTCCCCGGCCTTGGCATAGAGCGTGGTCGCGATGGCCGAGGCCAGCACGCCCTGCGCGAAGGCCTGCCACAGGCTTTCCTGCCAGGGCTGGTCCGGCACCGTGCCCAGGCCCAGCAGCAGCCAGGGCGGCAGCAGTACCAGCGCCGAGAGCACGCACATCGCCGCATTGCCGGCCAGCGCCGGGATACGCCAGCGGCGCAGCAGCAGGGTGAAGGTCGCCCAGACCGTGCCCGCGCCGAGCAGCACGATGTCACCCCGCCAGGCGCCCGGATGCGCGCCGCCGATGCCATCCCAACCGATCAGCAGCACGCCCGTGGCGATGATCGCCAGCGCCAGGATCCGCCCCCGCGTTGGCCACTCGCCCAAAAGGGGGATCGCCAGGATCGAGCCCATGACGGCCGCGGTGATGGGGGCAACGGTGCCGCCATGGCTCGCGGGCGCCATGCTCAGCGCCCAGTTGAACAGCAGCGCATTGCCCGCCCCGCCGGTCGCGACCAGGGCAAGCACTCGCCAGAAGCCGAGTTGCCAGACGATGGCCCGCACGCGCCAGGCAAAGGGCGCAAGCACGGCAGAGGCCGCGAGGTAGCGCAGCACGCAGAGGTCGAGGGCGGTGAAGCCGCTGGTCGCCCCCATCCGCGCCACCACCGCCTGCAGCCCCCAGGTGAGCGCGGCCGCCATGCCGAAGCAGAGCCCGAGGGTGAGGTTACGGGCGCTCGATGTCACCCGGCCGGTTTAGCGGCCCAGGTCAGTCGAAGCTAGGCGGCGTGGATCTCATTCACGTCATTGCCGAAGCGGTCGAAGGCCACGCCATAGCAATGGATCGAGATGGCGGTGCGGCATGAGAGATTCGCCAGGCGATGGATCAGCGCCGGATCGGCGGCGCCATGGCTTCCCTCGCCAGGGCGGAGCAGCTTGGTCGCCTGAGGCACCGGGGGCTCACCGGGGGCGTAGTAGGTCTCGGTCAGCACGCCCGCATGCACGGCGAAGGCGCACCAGGTGCGATGGCCATGCACGGGCGACATCTGCCCCGGGCGCCAGACCAGCGCAACCACAGCGTAGCCGGCCTCGGCATCGCTGTGCAGCAGATGGCGAATGTAGCGATCGGGGCAGCAAGGACAGTCCTTGCCCGCCAGCAGGTCATCGTGCGCCGCGAAGGCGCCGATCGCCTCGGCCACCGCCGCTGGGCGCTGCGCCAGCGGACCGCGCGCCGCCTGAGCGATGCCGGCGAGCATGGTGTCGAGGGGGCTGAGGGCGCGGATGAAGGTCATGGGAACCGGTTGGGCTGCGACGCGGCGAGCCTACAACGCGGTTTTTCCGTCCCGCAAGCAGAAAAGGGATGAATTTACCCCCCTAATGATTTGTGGCGGCAGCTTTGTGCTCCCGACGCCACGCCACGCAGCAGATCAGGCCTCCCGCATCGGATCGGCGAGGAAATCCGTCACCTCAGCCAGCACCGGCGCGCCCGCGAGGCCCAGCGCGCGCACCGGCGCGGCCATGGCGGCCAGTACGCCGACATGGCCCATGCCGGGATAGGTCCGCAGCCGCACTGGCCGCCCGGCGCTGGTCATGGCGGCGGCGAGGTTGGTGGCGTGCAGCGGATAGACCACGTCATCGGCCTCACCATGCAGCAGCAGCATCGGCGGCGCGGTGGCCAGCGCGGCGGGGTCCGGCGCGGCCTCGATCCGTCCGCCCGGGGCGGGGGCGAAGATACTGCGGCTGGGCTCGTCCAGCGGTTGCCAGGCAATCGGCGCGGCGAGCAGCACACCCCCAGCCAGCGTCACGCGCGAGGCCTCGCCCAGCCAGGTCGGGTCGAGCGCGAGGGCGGCGGCCAGGAAGCCGCCGGCGGAATGGCCCATCAGGAAGACCGGCCGCGTGGCGAAGTCGGGCCGGGCGCGGAGCCAGGCGACGGCCAGCGCCGCATCCTCGAGGAAATCCGGCCAGCGCGCGGCGGGCCAGAGCCGGTAGTCCGGCACCGCCACCGCCAGACCCTGCTGCACCAACACGCGGGCAAGGAAGGCGTAGTCTCCCCGCGCCCCGCTGCGCCAGCCGCCACCATGGAAGAACACGACCAGCGGCGCCTCGGGCCGGCCGGGCGGAAGGTAGAGATCCAGGCGCTGGCGCGGCAGCAGGCCATAGGCCAGCCCCTCCTGCGGGGCGATGCCGCCGCGCGGCGTCAGCGCATTGGCGATCCCGGTGGGCGAACAGGCGCCGAGCAGCAGCGGCAGCAAGGGCGCGAGGAGGCGCCGCGCGACCCTCACGCGGCCGCGGCGGCGGCGCGGATGCGGCCCAGCACGGCCGAGACGCCATTGCGGCGCGACAGGCTCAGATGCTCGGCGAGGCCCAGCGTGGCCAGGAATTCCGGCCCCTGCGCCAGGATCTCCTCCGGCCGGCGGGAATCATAGACGCTGAGGATCAGCGCCAGCAGCCCCTGCACGATGGAGCTGTCGCTCGCCGCGCGGAAATGCAGCCTTCCGTCGCGCGGTTCGGCGCGCAGCCAGACGCGGGACTGGCAGCCGGCGACGCGCTCATGCTCCTGCCGGTCTTCCTCGGGCCAAGGGGCGAGCTTGCGGCCCATGTCGATGACGTGGCGGTAGCGGTCTTCCCACTCGTCGAGCAGCGCGAAATCCTCGGCGAGTTCCGTGAGCACGGTCGCGATGGGGGCGGGCTCGCTCATGCGGCGCGCGCCGGCAGGGTGGCGTGGAAGCCGGCCCCCGCGCTCTCCGGCAGCGGCGCGAAGCGCAGCACGCGCCCCGCCTGGCGTGCGGCGAGCAAGGCGCGCCCGATCGGCAGGAACAGCGTCTCCCCGCTGGTCGGCGTGGCGGGGTCGAGCCGCACGAGCAGGGTGGTCGAAGCCGGCCGGGCCGCCGCGAGCGTGGCGGCGAGGCGTGCCTCGGCCTCCGCCCGCGCCAGGGCGCGCAGGTCGAGTTCCTGCTCGGCGGAGGTCTCCGCGCCGCGCAGCGCGGCGGCGATGGTGGGGTCGAGGATCGGCATGGCGGAGAGATCGGCCCGGATCGCGCCGCGCGCAAGACGGCGGCGGCGGATCAGCCGGCTTTCCAGCAGACCAGGTCGATCTCCACCAGCGCGTCACGCGCCAGACCGGTGACGCCGATACAGGTGCGCGCCGGCAGGCGATCAGCAGGGAAGGCCGCCGCCCAGACGGTGTTCATCGCCGCATAGTCGCGCGCGAAATCGGTGAGGTAGATGCGCGCCTGCACCACCTCGGACCAGGCGAAGCCGGAGCCCGCCAGCACGCGCCGGAGATTGGCGATCACCTGCTCGGTCTGCGCCGCCACGCCCGCGGGCAGGGGGCGGAGATTATCGGCCGGGTCGGTCGGCATCTGGCCGGTGACCAGCAGCCAATTGCCGCAACGCACGGCATGGCTGAAGGGCGCCACGCGGTCGGGACCATCGGGAAGGGTTAGGAAGATCGGCGCATCCATGGGTGGGCTCCTTTCGTCTATTCCGCCCGCAGCGCTGCGCCGGCGGCGAGCGGGGCCATCGGCGCGGCGATGGCCAGCAAGGCGCCGAGCAGCAGCAGGTAGGGTCGGGCCACCAGCCCCGCCGCCGCGGCCTCGATGGCGGCGGCGCCGAAGATCACGGCCGGGATGGACAGCGGCAGCACCAGCAGCGGCAGCAGCACGCCGCCGCGCCGCGCGCCCAGCGTCAGCGCCGCCCCTGCCGTGCCGAACAGCGACAGCACCGCGGTGGCGAGGCCGAGTGCGATCACCGCCACCCCCCAGGCCTCGACCGGCAGGTTCAGCATGGCGGCGGCCATCGGCGTGGCCACCAGTAGCGGCAGCCCGGTGGTGAGCCAATGACCCAGCGCCTTGGCAAATGCGAGCAGCGCCGGCGGCAGGCCCGAGAGCAGAAGCTGTTCCAGCGAGCCATCCTCCGCCTCAGCCCCGAACAGCCGATCGAGCGGCAGCAGCGCGGCGAGCAGCGCGGCGGCGAGCAGCGCGCCCGGCGCGATGCGCGCCAGGATCTCGGGCGAGGGCCCGATGCCGAAGGGGAACAGCGCGCAGACGAGGACGAAGAACATCACCGCCGCCAGCGTATCTGCCGGATGCCGCACGGCGAGGCGGAGTTCGCGCCCCAGGACCGCAAGAAAAGCGCTCATAATCTGAGTTCCTGCGCGTCCGGCAGCGGCAGCGGCAGATGCGTCGCCGCCATCACCGCGCCCCCCGCCGCGCGATGCGCCGCCAGCAGCGGGCCGAGCCGCGCGACCGAGGCCGCGTCCAGCCCCACAGTCGGCTCATCCAGAAGCCACAGCGCCGCCGGCGATAGCGCAAGCCGGGCGAGGGCAAGGCGCCGCTTCTGCCCAGAAGACAGCACGCGCGCCGGCAATTCCGCGAGGTCGAGCAGGCCCACCGACTCCAGCGCCGGCTCCACCGCCCCGCCCCAGAGCTTCGCGAAGAAGGCAAGGTTCTCCCGCACGCTCAGCGAGGGCTTCAGCGCATCGGCATGGCTCAGATAGCGCAGGCGGCGGGCATGGGTGGGCCGGTCCGCCAGCGCATCCGCCCCCTGCCAGCGCAATTCGCCCTCGATCAGCGGCACCAGGCCCGCGACGGCGCGCAGCAGCGTGGATTTGCCCGCACCATTCGCCCCGGTCAGCAGCAGCGCGGCGCCGGCGGGCAGTGCGAAATCGATGCCGGAGAAGACCAGGCGCTCACCGCGCCATACGGCCAATTCCCGTCCTTCCAGCATGGCGCGCCACATCCTTCCCGCAAGTGCCCGGATGGACCGGCACCCCTGCCCTGTGGTTTAAGCCGCTTGCTGCGGTTGCGAAAGCGGCCCGGCTTCACCGCGCCTGGTTCGGCGGAAGGCGCCCCTTTGCCTGGGGTCGCAACCGGTCCCGGCGCCATCCAAAGACACCACGCAACAGCGGGGACAACTGAACCATGCGGATGACCGGGCAGGACAGCCTCAAGACCCGCCGAACCCTCACGGTGGACGGCAAGAACTACGAGTATTTCTCCCTGCCCGCGGCCGCGGCCAGCATCGGCGACATCACCCGCCTGCCGGCCAGCCTCAAGGTCCTGCTCGAGAACGTGCTGCGCTTCGAGGATGGGCGCGCCTACACGGTCGCCGATGCGCATGCCATCGCCGGATGGCTGGCCGAGGGCCGCTCGACCAAGGAAGTGCCGTTCAAGCCCGCGCGCATCCTGCTGCAGGACTTCACCGGCGTGCCCGCCGTGGTGGACCTCGCCGCGATGCGCGACGCGCTGGCCCGCCTGGGCGGTGAACCCCGCAAGGTGAACCCGCTGGTGCCCGTCGATCTCGTCATCGACCACTCGGTGATGGTCGATGTCTCCGGCACCAAGGACGCGCTGCAGAAGAACGTCGACATCGAGTTCGAGCGCAATGGCGAGCGCTATGAGTTCCTGCGCTGGGGCCAGTCCGCCTTCGCGAATTTCCGCGTGGTGCCCCCCGGCACGGGCATCTGCCACCAGGTGAACCTGGAATACCTGGCCCAGGTCGTCTGGACCGCGACCGATGCGGGCGAGACCTTCGCCTATCCCGACAGCTGCTACGGCACCGACAGCCACACCACCATGGTCAACGGCCTGGGCGTGCTGGGCTGGGGCGTGGGCGGGATCGAGGCCGAGGCCGCGATGCTCGGCCAGCCCATCGCCATGCTCATCCCCGACGTGATCGGCTTCAAGCTGACCGGCAAGCTGCGCGAGGG
>Ga0315900_10005145_pt1 | contig 18068 bp, 3 predicted proteins | sample LakEriMetagenome_FD_203521 | JGI IMG/M metagenome (GOLD analysis project Ga0315900, IMG submission 203521) | Freshwater fungal communities from buoy surface, Lake Erie, Ohio, United States - Buoy 12 MA114 | ecosystem: Environmental > Aquatic > Freshwater > Lake > Lake biofilm | place: USA: Lake... | reverse complement strand
GGTCTATGTAACCTTTGATCTCACCAGTAAACTTCTTATCCTTGTCTAAGATGAAGCTTTTGAACTTACCATTCTCGTCAAATCGTACACCAATCCTGGCTTCAGCTGCAGATTTGCTAAGATCTTCTCTCATTGACGCATACATACCCTCTGCAATGTCTTTATAGAAAACAGACAAAGCGGTTACATCCTGAAAAGAGACGTTCTTAAACGTCTGGATTACATCGGCACTACGAGACTTACCATCAAGACGAGGCATGTTAGCATCCATCCACTTGATAACTTCATGGTTATCAACGATGGCGTCTTTAGTAGAGTTTGCACCATTAGCCCGCTTAGCCAGATCTTTATAGATAACTGGGTGACCGAAGATCAACTTGTGCTGCTCAGTAACCGCGATCTCTTTATTGACAGCAAGATAAGTCATCAAGGACTCTATCTCGGCCTGGTTCATCTTATCTCCGGTCAAGTTCAAAGTAGCTAAGAGTTCATGGCTGATAGCTTTTGTACTGTATTCGTAGACCGGACTGCCGGTAGAAGTGTTGCCTATCTGTACCCGAGTTATGATATCTAGGTCCATGAGTCCCTGCAGAGTTTCCTCAGTCAAGGTCATGATGTGTAGCTGAATAGCTTCAGTTACTGCAGGTTTATTCAAAAAGGCTTGCTTGGTCATTTCACCGGTAAGCACTTTATCAGTAAACTCTTTTACCAGATTGTCACCCAGGATTTCACGATAGTGACCCAGCTTCTTAACCTCTTTAGAATAATACTGAATATTGCTGGGTACCTGCTGTTCCCGAATAGCAGCATCCATCTCATCTTCTAACTGATCAAGATAGATGTCAATGACATTCTGGAAATCCGGAGAAGTAATCTCTGCAGAAGCATCCCGATAACTAACAAAGCTTTGATTGATACCGATACCGAATTCAGTACTCTTGTCAGAGTTAATAATCGTATAGTGAATATTCTTAAGCAGATAGTGGATCTCCTGCATCACCCGGTCCGGGTAAGTGAGGTCAGCAGTATTTGTACCGTCACTATTCTGCTGAGCTACCCCGGAAATCAAATGATAATTCAGATCCATGTTGGACCGCTTGTTTCCGTCTTCATCAAAGATAAGACCGCCCTGACGGAGCAACAGACTACGTGACTGATACGGATGCAGAACTACGGCCCCGCTTCCGTCTATGTATCCAAACTGCGGATTACTTGTAACAAAGTCAGCCAGCGTCTTAGCGTCGTTCAGTGAGTTCAGAACATAAGTAACGTTAGAAGGAAGTGTGATAGAATATTGAGGCTTACCGTCTGCGGTAAAGTGCATAAGCACGTTATCCTCAGCGTTATACTCTACTTCTATGTCTATCAGATCATTGATTGCTTTGTTAACAATGTTCGGACTATAAAGCTCTGCCATAGTGTTAATGGTACCGTCCGCGATCTTCTCACGGATAGCACTAAAGCTTCTGGCAATAACTACCTTGTGCTTCTTAAGTTGCTCATTGTCAACAGAAAACTTGACACCAACCTGTCCCAGGATCTCAATCATTTGATTGAACGTGGGTCGGCCCATCATGAAGTAAGGCTTGGACGTGTTAGCCGGATTGCCTTTATAAACATGACTCTCGCGGTCTATTACAATCAAACCGTTATCAGCTACTCCCAATAGGGTCTCCGGGCTTTTACGAGAAAGAGGTTGAACAGTAGTCATTACATTGTTCTCCCACTGCTCCCGAATCTTTACCTGAGAGTTTGTCTGTATAGGATCGGTATCAAAGATGTAGCCGTTTTCTCCAATGATTGTCTTAACCGGAAGGTTTTGTTTATTCATCAAAGACTTCTCAAAACCTATCATTAGGCTGATATCATCAGCAGTGATCTTTGCTGAATTAAAGTACGCACCCTCGGCACCTGCATACTTCACACGGTTCTTCAGACGCTGAATCCAAACGTAACCAGGTTTGTATCTACCATTTGGCAGCTTATACTTCTGATCCAGTTTGTTGAACATGTCTGTTAATGCGTCAATAAACCGACCCCCCTCTATGCGGGAAGCTGATCCATTCAGCTCATTGATCAGTAGATTATGAACATCATCAAAGTCAACCATCTTAGGTAGGCCCAGGTTGTTCTTTTCAAAGACAATACCCATTGGGTTATTATCTGATTTCGCTACTTCGTTATACGCATCACTAGTGAGTGAGCCAATAAGCATGCGGAAGTTTACAGCGGTAAGTCTCCGGGGATCTATAAAAATACTATCCCTTATACCCAAGGCATCCGTAACTGAGTCTTCTTTTTTACTAACAAACTCTTCATCGTCCTGGTTAGTGGACTCCTTAAACTGAAGACCGAACTTCTTCAATGAAGTCTTCAGATTATTGTATATCTCTTTAGGATAAGCAAAAGCCTGCTCAATCTGATGAGCGTTACGGTTCTGATTAAGATACTGGGTATAGACATAAGTCAGTTCTTCTTGAGTCAGTTCACGACCCAGTTGAGCACGAACCGGATTAACATAACGTTCGGCAAAGATAGAAGACGAACCAATCAAGTACTGCTTCATGTCTTCCATACTCTGAACAAACAGTTCTCTTAGCAGCTGATTAGTTTTGGCTCCTTTGTCAATCAGACTGTCAATGTTCTTCTGACTTTTATACAGATTCATGAAGAAGAACCCTGTAAGTCCTTCTGTAAACTGAGTACTGAATTCCTGGGTAGTTCCCGGGATAGCTTGAGCATACACTGTACCCATAGCTTTGACATCCCGAACAGTCTTGGCGTTTGCGTACTTACCCTTATTGATGGACTTATAAACATCATTGATCAGCTTTTCAGCTTCTGATTTGTTTGACAAACCAAACCAAGCTTGGATAGCTTCCCACAGTTCTTTGAAGAATGCCAGGATCTTTCCGCCGTATGTACTACGTTCAAGCATGTAATCCCGCATACCTTCAGCCAACATCTCTCGTACGTCGTACATAGAGGCTTGACTATAAGGTTTGGTCTCTTTCGTGAACGGGTTAGTAAACTCTCCTTTAAGAGAACGGAACGCCTTAGCCAACTCTACCTGCTCTTCTACAGTCAGATAGCTTCCCCATACTGCTTCAAACGCTTCGTGGAAACCGGTTCCTTCTTCTGCATTCTCAGCAAGATATACGGCACCATCTTTAAAAGCACCCCAAGCTATACCGTCGATCATCTGGGCTACTTTTTCCAGAGGTATCTGCGGGAGCTTCTTACTAAACCAAGCCGACAGTTTTTTAAAGTCTTCGTTCTTTTTGACAGTATCTAAAGCTAATCGGTATACATTGTTTACTTTGTCATCTGGAGCACTAATGCTCGGCAGACTTTGCTGATACTGATCAGAAAGTATCTTATCAATCAGAGAGCTTGTCTGAGGAGCAGCTGTCTGCGTTGTCGGAGCTACCGGAGCAGGAGGCGGAGCTACCTGTCCAGGCATGGCAAACGGATTAGCAGTAACAGGGGGATCCTGTACAGGAGCTTGGGGTTGACCACCTGACGGTATAAAGAAGTTCAGACCAGCAGGAGCTGCCGGTTGAGCTGGTTGAGGTGGTTGCTGTACCGGTGTAGAAGGTATAAAGAACGGATTCTGTGCTACCGGAGCAGCTTGTGCTTGAGCTGCGACAGGTTGCTGAGCAGGTGCAGCACTTGGTGTACCTATAAAAAACTTTGAAGTTGTAGTGGGAGCCGGTTGAGTTGCTGCTGATTGTTGTGACTGTACCGGTAAAAAAGTTAGCTCTTGATCTATAAACTTCGGTAATAAGTATTTAGTAAGTATGTTAACAATCTGTAATTCACTTGTGGCTGTTTTCAACTGTTCTCCGACATCTTTTAAGATTTGAGCCTCAGTAAATTTTGATTGAAACGCTTCGTATCTTTTTTCATCCAGAATTGAAAAAACTTGATTTATTAATCCTGTAGTATCAGAAGCAGATAGAATCTGTGTTTTAAGACTGATTAGCGCGGATCTTTTATCGTTAGAACCAGATGTAGCGGCAGGTTGACCAGACGGTATAAAGAAAGACATAGCTCCGGCGTTTGCTACAGGAGCCCCGTTAGGTTGTGGAGCTGCGGCAGGTAAACTTACGTTACCTGATTGTACTATTACTTTAGGAACGATCGGATTGTCCGGATCCTGAAAAGTAAAGTATACGCTCTTAAGCTGAGGAGTCAGATCGTCAGGGCTGTAAGTTGGCGTGTTGGTGTATACCACCGGCGTTCCCAACAGACGTTCTTTACCTTTCAGATCTTGTGTACCCAGCAAGTAGTGAACATAGTTCTGATACTCGACCTTGGTGATCTTATTATTGTTATCAACAATCACCTGGAAGAAAGGATTCTTAGACTTAACCAGCTTGTTGTTAACTTGATGATATAGATTATCAGTCAACATCTGCTTGGCTCCTTCTATAGCATCTGCGGTCAGAGCTACGACATTCTCACCCCGGTGTAGCATTCCGGTATCCGGATTGATAAAGAACTTGTTAGCACTAGGGCTTGTGTTCTTTGGATCCGTCCAGAATACCAGACCGTTAAGATAGGTCAGAATATCATCCAGATCCCGGGCTTCTTGTTTAGACAACGGAGTGGTCGGAGAATTCTTACGGGCCAAAAGACCAGAAAGTACTTTCAGAACATTGACAAAGTTGTCTTTCTCAGCCTGGGAAAGCTGACGGTTGAACACACGGAACGTAGTACCATCTGCCTTTTGCATAACAACCCGGCCAGGTTTCACATCTACAGCAGTATTATCTTTTACAGTAGAGACGATAAGAGAGACCGACTGTCCATCAGGGTGTTCCAAGTTGTTATAGTCCATCGTTTCCTCACTGATCAATCTTCCTTCTAAAGGAAGTTCTTGAGGCAAACCATTAGCATCTTTCTCAACATAAACTTGAAGTCCTTTGCTCTTACCCGTTACCGGAATATAAGCTGGTTTACTGGCAGCAACGTCTGATTTGATCTTTTCACGAAAAGCTTTAAGACGTTTAATGTGATCGAGTATCTCTGCGTCAGTAACACCTTTTGGTGTAAAACTTCTTTTTACACTGTTAACGGCAGCCTGGGCATCTGTACCAAACATGGTAGCATTACCATGCATGCTGGTATAGATCAGTGTTTCTTTAGTTGGGTTTTCCTGTACGTTACCATTTACGTCAACGTACTTGAATTCATTACCAACCTTCTTGACAACAACCAGCTTGATGTCATCCTCATAAACATCAGTCCTACGAATACCAAACGTATCGTTAGCTGCCGTTACGGGCATCAGGTAGTACTCATCGTTAATAATGTCAGCAGATGCAGACAGCTTATAGAACATGGCATTGTTATTCTCCATGTTCAGTTGTGTGTCAGCATCATCCATGAAGTGACGCCCGGCCGTAGTAAACAGACCATTGACTGCCAACAAAGGCATCTTTGTGTCATAGTTATAAAAACCCTCTTCCTGAGAAACTTCCTGGTCAGCCAGCTTATCTCCCAGCATATTTTTCTGTACAACTTCAGCTGCACTAGCTTGACGCTGAGCTGTTTGTGCAGAAGTCTCTGCTTGATATTGAGCGGTGAAGCCTTCCTGGATTGCTTTTAAAAACTCAATTCGTTCCTGTAAAGACGTAACTAGTTGTTTTTGTTCCAGTGCTGTTTGCAAACGAATAAGCTTAGGTGCCAGCTCATCTCTTTTTTGTATCAGGTATTCCAGTTCGGAAATAGCTTCCCTATATTGATTAGCTAACTCTGCTGTATATGCTGTATTAATACCTTTACCACTAGCAAGTCCCTTGCGTAGTGCCTTAACTAATTCTTGTTTGACAATATCATCAACTGCAGTATCAAGTCGGGTTCCTAAATCAGCACCTTCCGGTGTAACTGTATTCTGACGCTCGAGCATCTTGAGTGCGTTACGCAACTGTTCTCGGTCAGTAATATTCATGAGAATATCTGCAACATCCTTATAAGCAAGGATCTTACTTAACGTCTTTCGTAACGTGTTGATCTGAGCCTGTAAAAGATTTACCCGCTCATCAATCAGACTAATCTCAGCTTCTGTATCACTGATCATACCTGTAAGCTGATCACTATTGAAGCGAGTAGTGATCTGATTCTTTTCTGCTACAGCCAGTTCTTTTTGTTCTTCGGAATAGATAACACCGCTCTGGTCCCGAAGGAAAGGTTCCCCGGACTCTTCCAGTTCAATGAGACCTTCATAGTACAGTTCATTAGTTCTGTTCAGTGCGTCCAGTAAAGTGGTAAGGTCTTCCTTCTCTTTCTGCAGCATAGCCAGCTGCTGTTCTTTTTTACTGATTTCAGCCGTGAGTTCCTGAGCCATTTTTTCCATGGCTACGTACACCTCACTCTTCGGACCGCTGATATACGGATTCTTCTCCAGGTACTCAGTAGCTTCCTGGAACATCTCTTTAAGATCCTTAAGTTCTTTTTCAAACTTCTCAAACTCCTGATTATTAGCCTCACGACGGGCCTGGGCTTCAGTTAGTTTTGTTTCAGTTTCAGTAATCAGATTGTTCAGGTACTCTTGTTGTTTCTCGTACTTTTCTTTGATCTTAGCAGCCTGAGCATCTGCTGCCGGTTTTTGATTAGCAAGTATAGCTTCCAAGCTTTGCTTGTTAATCACATAAGTCATATCAAAGTCAGAGTACCGCTTCTTCCCTGTAGTAGGATCCAGGTATACAAAGAGCAAGTCCTTCTTGTCCTTGGTCAGGGCCACCCGACCCTTGACTATTTTAGTTTTATACTTTCCGTTAGCTTTCTTTATAGGCTTACCACTAGCATTACGTTCAAGAACCCTGTACTCTATAGACTGATTACGTAAACTAATGTAAAGTTTCTGATCATTCGTTAGAGATTCATATTTTTTCCAGTTCTCAGATATTGCTATATCAGCTAGCTCAGCTGCGGAAATTTCTAAGGTTTCACCATAAGAAGCAATAGTAATTACAGAACCGTCTTCAGAAATACTTACGATCTTAATCTTATCGTTATTAAAAAGAAGAACTGGATTCTTCTTTCCGGTAAACTTTACAGACTTATGAAGCTTGCCAATGTACAACTCACCTTCAGTAATATCAACAGACTTGGGATTGTTATTTTTATCTACTCCTGTCAGGGTTATAGTACGTCCCAGAACCGGTGCCGCAGCTGTTTGTGTATCAGCCTGAGCTTCTGCAGTTGCCGTTAAGGGGTCAACGACCTCCTCTTTGAACATCTGCATGAAGTTTCTCTTACCGTTGATTGTATCAGCGTACTTAGCCCACTCAAAACCAAGAGCACGAATATGATTCTGCATCTCACCCTTAAGCCGTACTTTCTTTTTATACTGATCTGAAATACCCGGCTGATTACGGTTGGGCTTTTCATACTGATAGAACCCATCTTTGTCTTTTTTCAAAGAAGCTAAAGTAGTCTGATTATTCTTTTCCAGTTCTTCAGTAGCCTGTTTGATTTCTTTCATTACCTCTTCAGCTACCTGTCTGCGAATAGCAGTATCAGGACTGGTGCCTAAGTCATCAAGTATTTCTTGCTGAGACTTAAGACGCTGATTCAGTTCATTGAGTTGATCTACAAGTCCATCTGACAAAGAAGAGTTTTGGGTATTTACCAGTTGGTTCTGTAGCTCAGTGATATAACCCAGGTTTTCTTCCTGGAGCATCTTGTATACCGCTTGGTCAGCTGCAAGTTTAGTTAAGAAGTTTTTGCGGGCAGTATCTTCTTTGCTTCCGTCTAACAGAATGTCAGAGTTAATCAGCTTGTTCTGGGTAACAATACTGGCCGCGAGCTTCTTGTATCGGTTAATCAGTTCTTTAGCATTATCTCCGGCAACAAAACCAAGTTTAGCAAGCTCCTGTGGAGTTGCTTTTTCTATATTAGTAAGCTTGTCTATAACAGTATCTCCAATACCTGCGTTGATATGTGCAATAACATAGTCAGCAAAAGCAGTATCCCGAAGCAGCTCCCGTTGGAACCCAGCGTTAAGTTTACCGGCTTCATCTAATGCTGCATTAACACCAGTATAACCGGTGAGTACTCCTGCAAGTTTGTTTTGATCAACAATAGGTTTGTTGTTCTGATCAAGAACAATCTGTTCGGTCTTAATGTCATTACCGTTTTCGTCCTTAGTTATGACTTCTTTAGTACGGTATATGTTACCAAACTTTAACCAGTTGTCCTGGGCGTTATTATATGCAGTAATAGCTTGGTCAGTCATAGACTGATCCTCTCGTTGTTGAAAAAACGAAGAGGTTCCGCCACCCAACACACCAAGAATACCACCAAGACCAATACTTTCAGCAGCTTCTTTATCTCTACCGGTCAGTGCATTGATAGTCTGATCAGTAAACTGTGATATGAAATTACCAATCAACCCAAACTCAGCAATCTTTCCTTTATGACCGTACTGTTCTGTCACCCGTTGAATAGCCAGCTGGGCGTTCTCTTCTACAAAACCTTCAGAAACAATACCTTCTACCCCACCTTTAAGAAAAGCACCTTTACCAGAAGACATGAACTTGCTGAACTTTCCAATGGCTTCTTGAGCTACCATTTTGTCTGAAAGACCTGTAGCTCCAGCAACACCGCGGACAGCAGCTTTTTCAGCACTGTTGAACATTGAACCCAACCACTTGAGCTCTATTGTATTTGTAGCGGCAAGTAAAGATGCGTTCAGAACAAAAGCATCTTGTGCTCCTTGTCCGGCAATCCTTCTTTTTTCTTCATCTGTGTAAGGGGCTCCGGTTTCTGGATTGATACGCAGACGTCCGGTCTCATCTGTTGTCAAAGAGTTCATGATGCTAGTCCGGGTACCCGCAGCTTCAAACATAGCTTCAGACCCGGTAGCCAGGGCCCAAGCATTAAACTTGTCTATGCCGGTCTTAAACACACTATTGGCTTTGGTCAGATAGTTCTGAGCCATAGCAGCACCTTCTATAGATGCTTCTGCTGCTCCTATGCCAAATCGGGCGCGGGACAGACCTTGGGCTATCTTAGTACCCAGGTTCAGTTTAGACAGTCCTATCCCAGGTACCCAGGCAGATACCAGAAACGCGGCACCATCTACTGCGTCTGTCATCCAGAAGTCACCGTCTGTAAAGAACTTATTCCAAAAGCCTTTTTCCCGATCAGCTGATTCCTGGAAAGTAGGTAACCAGTCTTGTTTTGTTTTCTCATCAAGCTGATCAAAAAGAGCAGTGATTCCATTATCAGCAGCATTACTAATGATATCCTCGTTCCAGTTACTTGGATTAGCCAGTCCTAACAGAAAACCAGCACCCTGACCAACTTTGGTCACAACACCAAGGCCGAAACGAGCTACACCTTTTCCAAAGGTTTTGAAGGGACCTTCAGCTTCTCCATAGAGATCATCCATGTCTACCCCATACCGATAGCCGTAGGGCATGTCTTCGTACTTTCTTGTCTGTTCGCCGGATATAGTACGAGGACGCAAAAAGTCATTATCAGCAAAAGGAGATAGACGAGCTGCATCAGCCTTAGCTGAATTGATAACGTCTTGATATGATGGTGCCTTTTTTGTAGGGGGATCAATAGGTTGACCCTGACCACCAAGAGGATCGGCAGCTTGTTGCTGCATGCCTTCTTGAGTATCAGCACCTGATTGCAAACCTAAGTTATCTTCTAAGCCTTGGGGAAGACCAAAGTTATCCAAACCTTGCTCAAAAAGGTTTTCTGTCATAGGATGTAGAATAATTAGTTACCGGTTCAAAATCACACTCAATCTTTCTGGAGAGTTTACAAGAACTGTAGCCGTATTTATCGCGTCTAAAGAAGTTTCAAATGTAGTATTGACTGATCTGTTATTAATAGATAGTACGTATCTATCAGTTTCAGGAGTAGTCCCAAAAAGCTTTTCTATTTGTACACTATAAGTACCAGCTTTACCTGTAATGTTTAGCGGCTCTGATCTTCTTTTTTGCCCAGGGCTGCCTGCAAAAGATTCTATTGAACCAAGAGCCTCTCTAACAAGAGGAGGTAAATTTTTAAATGGATCCAAGTTTGGAGAAACTTTCGTTCCAATACCTCCAATAGTAAAAACGTCAGTATCTTCATTATACTGTATATCACTAGTTCCTAGAGATGTCTTAAGATCAGCTGCCATTTTTTTACGGTCAATAGGAGTCTTGGAAGTACCATCGTCTATCTTAAAGGTCATATCATACCCGTCTAAAGTCGGAAACCACTTTACTCCGGAAACTTTATTGTTCAAACCTGAAATAGACTCAAGATAACCTACTGCGTTTTTATAATTCTTGTTGTCTACACTGAGTGTAAATCCTTTAGTGTTTTTACTTACTTCAACAGTATTTACTTTACTGTTATAATCATTCTTAAGATCGTTGTATTGTTTTTCCAGTTCAGGTCCGTTGATGTTAGTATTTTTCTGGAAGACATCTCGAGTGGCTCTCATCATATCAACATTCGTTGAAACCATGGGTCGAGACATATCAGAACGATTAATAGGAAGAAGCTCAGGCTGGAAAAAAGCATTATCTCTATTTGCGGCACCAGGAGCTTTTTGACCTGCAAATTTACGCCACTCAGTAAGTTGTTTATACCGTTCTTCACCCATCTGCTGTCGAGCGTAATCTTCTGCTCCTTTATCCCAATCATCAAGTTGGTTTCTACGAATGTTAGCTAAAAGTTCAGCATTATTAAACTTTTCTACTTCAGGATGTCCAGGGTTAGCTTTAATCCACTCTTCAACTTCTGTTCTTGTCAAACTTGAAGAAGACCTATTTTTAAAAGCATCTTGAGTTGTCAGATAGTCTTTTAACTCAAGAAATCTGTTGTCTGCGTTTTTCTGTGCTGTATTAACAAGATGTTTGAGACTCTCTTTTGTTGTAGTAACTTTTTCACCTTCTCTGGTAACAGAAATAGGATTGCTGGTTTGTCCCTTTTCTTCTTCTTTAGCTTCCCGGTTCTTTCGGTTTTCTTCCCGGTCAAAAGCCATACGCGCATACATCATGGCTACCTGGTCAGGTGTAATATCCTGATCAATGTTCTGATGGGAAAAGCCTTTAGCTAACGACTCTACTTTATTATTGATATAGATAGCCGCAGCCATGTTCTGCCAGTTCCCTTTCAAAAAAGTAATATCTCCTTTACTTATGCTATCTAGTTCACGTGTAAACTTATCAGATTTTTCATTCAGCTCTTTTACTCTAGTCTTAATAAGCTCACGCTTTTCAGGATTCTTTTCAATCTTCATAGCTGTTTCCAGCCTAGAGATCTCAGTTTTTAGAACAGGTAAAGACTTAGAGACCGTATTGGCATAAAGCCCAGCTGCTGATTGAGCATCCGGATAAATGACAGATGCTTCTAGTCTCATTTGACTTTTTGCATTATCAGACAAAACCGCATCTAGGTATTGACTGATCTCTTCTTTTGTCCAGGATGAATCTTTGACCTTAACAATATGCATCCCGTCTTTTTGAAAGCTCGGGATAACTGATGGTTTAAACTCCTTCATTTTTTCCATGACCTCCTTGTTCCAGTCATAGTACTTCTTATAACTTACACGATTGGTGTAGTATTGACCGACATTGTTAATGTCGTCATTAGCAAAGTCATTACGCTGTTTACGCATGGCCCTTACGCTCCAATCATTATAGTCTTTACCGCTATTTGTATACTTGTCACTTTCAGCCAACTGTTCCTGTTGATCCATGTAAGCAGTATATGCCATATCCATGAGTACAGGTTTGTTCTGAACAAACGGTTCAAAAACTTTACGGGCAGCGTCAACGTTCTGTCGTTGAGAAAGATCCATAGCAGATAGGTTCTTAAGATTATTCTTAGCCTGGCTAAGAAACTCATCTCGAACTTTCAAGCTGTAAGGATTAGTTACGCTACGGTTTACAAAATTGTACTCACTATTCAGCTGAGCAAAGCCCTGTTCATACATAGCCTGCCTCCTCTTAAGCATGGTATCCATGTAAGAGAAATTAGGTGTGTACAGGGACGGATCAGGAAGTACGTCCGTAACGTTAGGTAAGTATGTTGCCATAGTCTACATTAATAATATACCGAAAAATCGTGTAGGTTTAAAACTAAACTTGAAAAGTTTATTTAAGTAAACCTTTATCGTTGTGCACCGGATTGTGGAAGAAATCTGGCCATGTTTGAAAGATAAGAAAACATATCAGGCATCATTCCCATCGAGTAAGAAGCACGATCAGGAACCCCGTCCATATCATTATCAGCATAACTAGCCCGACCCCTGTTGCCTGTAAGGTCTTGATCAGCTTTACGTTCTGCAAGACTTTCAGAGTATCCTTCTTTTAAGTATTTATTCTTTAGTGTTAAGAAATTAGTACCTGAAACAGCTCCAGCACCACCACTGTTTGAACCTAAGTTATACGGATCATATCCTCTTACGTAGTAAGAACGACCCGTACGAGGATCTACACGGTACATCGGATTGACAGCGTTAAGCATGCCCAGCTTCATCCGGTTGTCGAAAGCCTGTGCATAACTTGCTGCCAGGTTTCTATTGTACACACGACGGGCGTTGTCGTACTGCTGGTTGGCAATTACACCGGCGTCATAAAGATCATTAGCTCTTTGAGCAGCTAGCATGTTCTCTTTACCGATGATGTCAGCATTGATACCGGCAAACTGGTTAGCTACCTGTACGTTCTGATTCTGAGTTCGGCCCATCGTATTGGCTACACCTTCCGCAAGACTTCCTTGGAGTCTGGCTGCGTTAGCCATATAAGCTTGAGGGTTAGCAAAAGTAGCGGCGTTCTGAGCCATGATGTTAGCTGTCTCATTCTGAGCAGCTATCTCTCTATTCGGATCATAGAAGGTAGGACTTACCCTGGGAAGATTGATCGGTGAACGATACGGCAGGTACTTCTTAGGACGACCTATAGCAGTGGCAGCCATATTGACCAGATCCGGAGTCATATATCCAAACGGAAGTTCTTCATTACCGTATGATCCTACCTGATTAGCATCAGTAGGTTTCGGATTCGTTTTTACCGGAGCATCTTGGCATACTGCCAGAGCTTGCTCGTATGTATCAAACAAGCCAACTTGCATAGAAGCCATAGGACCATCTACGCGTACAGCAGATACACCGTTTTCTGTACACCTGTACTTAGTGATAATCTCAGCCGGTGCTTGTTGAGGATTGAGCTTGGGAAAACGATACTCCCAGAGGTTATCATTAAACTGCTCATACAACTGTTCGTCTGTAAGCTTTGACTTATCTGCATCCTTACCATATAGTCTTCTGCCCTTGTTAGTGAGGTTTACTGACCTAAGGTAGTTAGAAAGTTCTTTATCAAATGCAGGATCAGTTTTTGTTTTCTCTATCATCCACCTCTGCAGCTCACCGATGTTAGGCTTACCACTGTATCCGTAGTTTTTATAATAGTCAGCTATTTCTTGCGTGGTTTTAAAGTTTTTACCATCTTGAGCTTTCGGTATAATATACCCACCATAAGCTGCTTCTACTGGATCCATGTAACCTTTTGCCACCTGAGGAATACCTTGAGGAAAACCTTTCATTGACTCTTGTACTACAGACAGCTTTCCAAGCTTGTCTTGATAGTTCTTCATCATTAGCTGAGCTGTAGTCTTGTTCAGCTCATCCTGATTATCGTCTTCTATAATGGCTTTGTACTTGTTCAGATCATAACGCTTAGCGATGTTAGCTGGAGTAACGCCACCTTTTACAGGAGAGACACCAAAGTACTTTAGTATGTTAGGATCTTTGATCCGCATCTTCTTAGTATCTGAAAAGATAAAGCTCCCCTCGGGAACGTTAAGCGGTACGCCACCTTGACTATGTCTGGGCCCGGTGATCTTCATGTGTTCATTACCACCGTCACCGTCAAGGTCACCGTATACGGTCTCTCCGCCTTCAGCTTCTATGTTAGCCATTTCACGAGGTACAGCACTGATTGTACTGTTGAACATCTCGGACCTGGTCTCTGGCATGTCTGTATAGACTTTACGACGGCCCAGGTCTAGACCGTAGTTAGACTGTCCGCCATATTCCATGGACTGCATTGGAGCAGCTGTGATGCGTATTCTCATAGGTTGTGTATATTCTCCTCCTTGTTCAGCAAACATCCCTCTGTTAACTACATATTCGTCAGGACGAAACTCACCAAAACGTGAGCCGGTAGTGACATAGTCTCCGCGAGTACCAGATACAGGTTTGAAAAGAGCATCAGAGTTAAGTTGATTACGTCTGTATGTAGCAAAGTCTCTTTCACGTTTTGATGCAGCAAGTTGATCAGTAAGCATAGATCCAACACCCACCCCAAGTTTGATAGAGTTACCAAGTTTTTGCATGCCTTCTGCAAAGTTTTGGAATTCTGTGCGGCCGTCGTCAGTATCGTCTTTGTACTTCTTACCTAAAAATCTATTGTAGCTTAAAAGATCTTTTTTAGACGTGGTACTATTAGGACTCATGTAATTAGACGTCATAGCTTGAGCTACACCGTAGTCATAGTTACGTGCTCCTTCCGGATCGTTCTGATATGCTTGTTGAAGCTCCCTTTCTTTTTGAGAAACTTGCGGACCAACCCCTGTGTTTAACGGTCCAAAACTGGTAGGATACGTCGGGTCATACGGACGCATGGCTTCCTCTTCAGGAGTAAGCTGCATAGAAGGAACCCCTATGCGCGGCTGAAGCTTAGTCCAGTCTGTACCGGGCATCCCAATCTGACTGTTCCACATTTGGGCTTTAGGTAATCCCTTACCTTTTATACGTATCTTCATAGTTAGAGAATTTCAAATTCGTAACCTTGAGCTTTCAGCATCTCAAGCTGTTCTGGAGTAACATCCATGACGTCACCTTCTACTGGTCCGCCTTGTTGGTAAGCCATAGATCCCATAAACTCGGGGACATAACCGCCACCCATTTCGTACCAAGCGTTACCTGAAAAAGTAGATCCGCCACCCTTCTTCATCTGACGGGTATCACCACCGTTAGCATAGTTGCCACGTAAAAACGGTGACATCTGACGACTCTTATCTGCTAGAGCATTTACAATGTCACTTTCTAATCTAGCTGAAGGTCTTTCCTGGATTTCATAATTTTCAACCCACTCAGTAGAGAACCTATTATCTTTATTTTTTCCTAAATTAGGTGGGTATTTTTTTTCAGTTTCTACAAAACGTTTTTCATTAGGATCTTTGGCATCTTTAACGAGATACCCTGATGCAGATCTTATGTTGGGTTTAAGACTCGGAAGATATTCATCATACCAAAAACTATCATACCCATCGTCCTTACTAAATGCCGGACGCATTGGTGATTGTATGTTGCGAACCTTTGAGTAATGTTGGTTATATCTATCAGCTATTCCTTGGACATACTCTCGACTAATTGGAATTTGTGGTGTTGGAACACCCACTGGTACATAGTCTCCTCCATCTTGGTATTCACTAATTTCACCACCATCAGCCCAGGTACCAAAACGTTTGTGCCAGTACAGCGGGCTAAACGGATCTTTAGCTTTAGCAGAGTTCTTACCACCCATACGATCCCAGAAACGATCACGACGCTTTTCGGATCCGTGCTGGGTATAGTCTTTCATACCGTCGTAGCCACCATGGACTACTTTGTATTGATTACCTTTTTGGGCTAGCACCATCCATTTCTTACCGGGGCGGGTAGATTCTTTCTTAACACCAACTTTAGTAAAGCCCATGTTCTTGTAGCGTTCGGGAATACCACCACCGTTTTTCATCTCCGGCATAGGAAGACCCTGAGGTTCTTGCATGTCCTCCTGAGCTTCCGGATTATACTGCATGTAGTCACTCACCGCGTCAGTGTAGTGATCCATAAGCGTAAGCTTAGAACTTACCCATGGTTCCAGATCGCTTTCTGGTTGGATAAACTTCCGGAGCGTATTGAGCTTGTCAATAGCTGCATCAATCTGACCCAGGGCCATACCACCATCAGGTTCTCCACCTTGTTGCATCATGGGAGGGGCTCCAAACAACATAGGAGCAAACTTTAGAAGCATGGGGGCAGTCTGCTCCAGGTTCTTTTTCATCTTACCACCGAAGAACATCTCAGGTAGGTAACCACCAAAAGCCATATTGCTCATGATCTTTTCTTGTACATATTCTGGTAGAGCCTGAAAACCTTCGTTACTGGGTTCTCCGCCGTTGTTCATATAAGGTACTTCCATGCCGTAAGCTGCTTTGCTCCAGGTGCCGCCTTTAGACTTGTACCACTTGGCAGCCCAGCCGTTGGCATAAGCTGAAGGGTACACATCAAACTTTTGTTTAGCCATAGACTTAGCTCTAGACCACAGTGCGGGATTATTAGGTTTGTTTGCCATAAGATTTATAGTTACTTTCTTTTGTGATTGTATGGTATGCGTTCAGAGGATGTCTTTGTTCTTTTGAACTTAGCTTTCTCAGCTGAGCTCATCTCAGAAGAAGTCTTTGGTGTTTCAGATGATACTCTTTTAGAAGGACGGCATGCCGGGTAACCACGCTTTTCTCCTTCTTGTCTTCCGCAGTCTTTACCGGTCTTTACGTCTACCCACTTCTCAGCAAACCAGCGGTCGAGTCCACCGTGTTGTCCTCCTTTAGAGAAACGCTCAAAGGTAGAACCAGGACGAGCACCTCTGATTACAACCTCTTCAAGATCCTGACCTTTATCAAAGTCAACACGTACACCCAGATCCTTAGCTTGTTGCATTAATTTCCAGGGATACGATCCTTTATCCATCCTCAGTTCGTTCTGCGTATCGTAATCTGGATTCTCAGAACTAAAAGGACGAGGTCTCCTTCTACTTGTAAATCTGTTAGCCCATGTTAAGGGATTAAGGATCTGCACCGGTGCCGGTCGATCACCCCAACTCTTAGCGGAATTGATAGCCCGGGCTGGTGCGTTATAGTAATATCCTGAACGGAAATACTCGTCTTTGTCAACAAGTTCTGGATGTGTACCTTCGACAACTTCTTGGTTCATCCTTTTTCTGGCGTTATTAAGGAGTAGCATGGCAGCTTTATAAGCTACATCTTCTTTCTCCAGGTCTTTGCTGCGGTTGATGCCCAATACTTTTCGTTCATCTTTAGTTAAAGATGACAGTTTGATCTGTGCAGCTCCTCTGGAACCTTTACCAAGAACACTTCCGATAACTTCTTTAAGAGAGGCGGCGGGATTATCTATATCGTTAAAACGAGACTCTTGTCCAACTACTCCAAAGATTACTGGTTTCATCCGATCTACTTCCTCAGCAGTCATACCTAGTTTATACTGCAGTTCTTTATCCAACTGTTCGTTGTTGAACATGTTGATCAGACTCTGTTTGGTCTGCAATCTATTTGCAGCACCTGATGTTTGAGCAGCTACAGGCTGCTCTCTTACCATCTTTTCTTCTTCTGTAGGGTTTAAGAAGTAAGAGTAGTTAGCTGATGTAGATTGTTTTCTTGCTGCACGCTGTTCTCCAGGTTCAGCAATATAAGCTACTCGGTTAATGTTACCGGCATCATCTATTTCTTTAGGTCTCCATACTGACTTTACAGCATAACGACCATGGCCTAGATCTTTAAGTCGATTGTCGGGTCCCAACACTTCAGTATAGCTTTTACCTCTATTAGGCCCGCTTGCATAACCATGCTTGATGATTGGACGACCTGTCTCAGTAAATCCAACAACAACGCCGTTATGACTTGCCTGAGAAGCGTCATCCCAGGTGTATCCAGCAGGAGGACTATAGTTAAAGACATCAACTCCGGCATCGAGAGTTACTATGTCACCGGCTTTCCATTTATCAAAGTCTGTCTTTGTAGGATACTTCCAGTTGGGCTGATGACTGTCTGCGTTCCTGCGAAGGTCTCCGGTTTGATCAAATAGGTTTTTAAGACCTTGACGTTCTGCTACGGCGTCTCTAAAGGTAGCATCAGCCGGAGCATAAGATTGGTAAGGAAGGCCAGTTATCTTCTGAGCAAACCTAGTAGCTTGACGAGAGCAACCTATACCGTCCGGACAGTTTGGATCATATAGGTTTTCCATGATAGTCTTAAACTTTGGAAAA
>Ga0315900_10005143_pt1 | contig 18075 bp, 15 predicted proteins | sample LakEriMetagenome_FD_203521 | JGI IMG/M metagenome (GOLD analysis project Ga0315900, IMG submission 203521) | Freshwater fungal communities from buoy surface, Lake Erie, Ohio, United States - Buoy 12 MA114 | ecosystem: Environmental > Aquatic > Freshwater > Lake > Lake biofilm | place: USA: Lake... | reverse complement strand
CGAGCGGCACCGCCGACATCGGCGCCCAGGCCGCAGGTTCGGCGATCGTGTCGTCCAACACCCCGCCGCAGGCGAGCGCGAGGTCGAGTCCGGAACCGTCGTTGGTCGCGGGCAGCGCGGTCAGATGTGATCGGCCGGCGCGGACATGGGCGAAGTGCCGCTGTCGCATCGCTGCGCTGCCCGAGAAGCTGCCGCTCGCGAGGACCACCGCGCGTCGACACGCAATCCGGCGCGTCGCGCCGTCCACCGCGATCGTCGCGCCGGTGACGCGTCCGTCCTCGATGAGCAGCTGCGTGACCTTGCAGCCGAGCAGCATCGGCACCCGCCGCTCGAGCAGCGAGCAGACCAGGCGTCCCACCAGCGCGTTGCCCATGACCATGCGCGTGCCGCGCGCATGCCCCGTTAGCCGGTCACGCGCGTGTCGCGCGAGCATCTTCGCCACATGCACGAACGAGCGTGGCGATCGGACCACGTTGTAGAGGTGGGGGAAGTCCTCGCGGCCGATCGCCATGCCGCCGAAGATCGTGCCGGTGGCCAACGGCGCGCGGATCGAGGCGAAATGGCGACCGAGCTTGCGGCCATCGAAGGGCAGCGCGCCGAGCGTGCGGACGCCGTTCTTGGCGCCCGGCGCACCGCTGCGGTAGTCGACCACATGCGCGAGGGCCTCGTACTCGACCTCGCTGTGGTCCTCGAGGAAGGCGAGCGCCTCGGCGGCGTGGCGGACGAAGGCCTCCGCACGCGGGATCTCCAGACCGGGGCCGATGGCGGCACGCAGGTAGTCGAGCGCTTCGGTGTGGCTGTCCGAGGCGCCGCCGCCGTTCTGGCGGTTGAGGGGGATCCAGACCTCGCCGCCCGAGAGGGCGCTGGTGCCGCCGAGGACGTCGGCGTGCTCGCAGACGACCGCATCGAGTCCGAGCGCGGCCGCGGTCAGGGCGGTCGACAGTCCTGCGGCGCCCGATCCGACGACCAACACATCACATTCTTCCGGGGCGCTGCGCATCGCCGAAGCACTGTATTAATCTTGTCTACATCGTGTCAACATGAATTCGGCGCAGTTTCGCGCCGTGGAGTCCGCAGCGCACGGAGATGGTCGATGGTGAAGGTCGTCTGGTTCCTGAAGAAAGCCGATCATCTCTCCATGGAGGAGTTCCGCCGCTGGTGGTTGGACGGGCACGCGCCGATGATCCGCGAGAAGCTCGGCGATATGCTCCACCGCTACATCGTCGACATCCGCACCGACCACGACGATCTGCCGGCCGCCGCGGGCACCCCTTGCGAGTGGGACGGCATCGCGGAGGAGTGGTTCGAGAGCGAGGAGATCGCGCGTCGTGCGCTGTCCTTGCCCTCGGCGCCCGAGACCCGCGCGGATGTGATGGCCCATGTGAGCCGCATGGCGCGGATGGTGGTCACCGAGCATCCCATCGTCGATCGCGGCTGACCGCGGTGCCAGGCTCGATGTCCGGTCCGACGTCGGAGATCAACGCGCGCGCCAGCCGTCCCCGATGACGACATCGATGTAGCCGGCGACCTCCGACAGGTAGACATCCGTGGCCTCGTCGCCGCTGCCCTCCAGCAGAACGGTCGCCGGGAACAGCTTGAGCGTGCTGCCGGTCTGCCCCTTCTCGGCGAGGAGCGCCACCGGCGTGAGCTCGAGTCCCGTGACGAGCGTCCGGCGCATGCCGCCGAGCATCCCGGTCGACAGCCGCAGATGGGCGACCAGGCTGGCGACGTTCGACGGATGCGAGATCAGCGAGGTGAGATTGCCGAGGCTGTAGAGGATCGGCACCGTGCGTGAGGGGTCGCTCTCAGGCCGGTAGATCTCCACCGGCTGTGCGACATGCGGATGATGGCCGATCACGGCGTCCGCGCCGGCTTCGGCGAAGCGGTGCGCCCAGCGCAGCTGGTCGGGATGAGGGTAGAGCTCGAACTCGAGCCCCCAATGCAGCGAGACGAACACGAGGTCGCAGCCCGCCTCGCGGCAGGCGCGCACCTGCGCCTCGATGCCGGAGACATCCGGGTCCGGCATCAGATGCATCGGCGTCATGTTGACGATCCACGGCTTGTCCGCCGGGAAAGGCTTGAAGTTGACGCTGAAGGTGTGGGCGACCCAGCCGATCCGCAGCCCCGCGATCTCGGTGATGCGCGGCCGCATCGCGTCGGTCTCGGTCTCGTTCACCCCGACCTGTTCGACCCCGTCGGCGCGCAACTGCGCGATCGTGGTGCGGATGCCTTCTTCGCCGCAATCGAGGATGTGGTTGTTGGCGAGCTGCACGACATCGAAGCGCCGACCGCGATGGCCGATGATCGTCTGGTACTGCCGCGGCGTGAGGTTGATCTTCGGCGTCTCGTCCTCGGTGAAGGTGGTCGCTGCGATCTCGCCCGCGGTGAGCGTCGACTCGAGGTTCGCGTAGGCGATGTCGACCCCGAAGATCAGGTCGGACACCTCTTCGTAGAAGCGGTCCTGGGCATCATCGAGACCCTTGGTGCACATCAGGTCGCCGGACAGGCTCATGCTGCGCTCCGACATCGGCTCGAAGCCGTCGGGTGTGAGGTCGAAGCGGGTGCGACGGAACGGTTCTAGACGCGCCTCGATGCCGCTGCCGGGCATGGCGCGGACGATCGGGTTCCAGGACTTGTAGGTCCAGTAGGCGAGCGGCAGCGCAGCTTTCGTGATGTGGATGTCCTCCGGCGTGCGCCAACGACCGGCTGCGACCGCTGCCTCGGTGATGCGCTCGATCTCGGCGCCGAGTTCACCTCCGAAGGCGATGAACGACCGCGGATCCGACGGCAGGGGTGCACGAGCGAGGGTGCGCGGGCGGGGAGCGTTCATCGGAATACCTCGCGCGTCCGCGTCACGAACCCCATCAGGCGATCGACGACGGCCTGTTTCCATGCCGGGTCGTCGACGTAGAAGACATCTTTGAGCCGCTGCTTGATGCGGGCGGCCTCGGGCGAGTCCGTCCGACCGCGTGCCACGAGCCAGGTCTCCGCGCGCAGCGCCTCCAGCGTCTCGGGGATGGTGTAGGTGCCGTATTCGAGCCCGATCATCGTCAGCTTCCCCGGGCCGAGCTCCGCGTGCGCCGCGTGCACCAGCGTGCCGCCGATCTGCGCCGAGACGGAGGTCCCTGCGCCGGTCCACTTGATCTGGTCTCCGAACATCGCGACCGCCCGACGGTGCTCGTCCTCCGAGGCGACGCACAGCGCTTCGCCGACGCCCCACGGACCGAGTCCGGTGTGCAGGTCGATGGCGACGATCTCTTCCGCGCGCGCGCAATGCTCGCGCAGGATGCGTCGCCAGGTGAGGTTGGACCAGGCGGGTGCCTGACCACCGTAGAACAGGCCGTCAGGGTGGTTGTACTGCCCGCCGGTCATGGCTTCCTGGAACGCGCGCATGCCGCGTTCCTGCTGGTAGCGCGTGATCTCGCGGTCCGCTTCCTCGCGTGCCGGACCGTCCCAGGACTCGGGCACGAGCCAGCCGTGGATCTCGTCATAGCCGGGATTCGCGGGTGCCCGGCTGTGATCGATGAAATTGCGGTTGAGGTCGATGTTGTCCTCGTTGGTCCGCCGCAGGTGGGCGAAGCCGTAGGGGTTCACGGCATGTACGAGCAGCACCGCGGCGTCCGCCGGCATCCCGTCGAGCGCCCCGGAGGCGAGCAGGGCGGCCTGCGCGCCCGAGCCGCAGAACCCCTCCACGCCGTGCGTGCCGGAGCTGATGATCAGCAATCGGGAGGCCGCGGCCGGACCCGACCATGCGACATCGCAGGCCAGCTCGCCACCGTCCGGCGCCCGGCGCGCCGGGTGTACAAAGGAGGTGGTGGAGAAGCCGGCGGCTTGCGTGAGCGCGAGGAATCGGGCTCGCCCGTCGGCGTAGTCGCGCGGGAAAAACTCGTCGACTCGTTGCATACAGTGAGACTAGCGACCGGTGGGTGCTCCGTCAAACGGGCGGCGACCTACTAGTCGACATGGTGTACAAAGCAAGTATACTGGAACGGTCACGCGGGCCCCGGCTCGCGCTCTGGCGGCCGAGGATGATGGGGACCCGATACAGCATCGCAGCGGAGGAGCGGCCCGGCACCGATACGTTCCTGTCGGGTCTCGCGCCGTTGCTGGACGGTCACGGCTTGCTGACCGAACCCGCTTTGCTCGAGCGTCACAGCCGCGATTGGGCCGGCAAGGAGCGTTGCCCACCGATCGCGGTCGCGAGGCCCCGCACCACCGCCGAGGTGGCCGCGGTGCTCAGGTATTGTCACGCCCGAGCATGGCCCGTGGTCGTGCAGGGCGGACTGACCGGCCTCGTGGGCGGTGCGACGCCGCGGCCGGGCGAACTCGCCTTGTCCCTCGAACGGATGACCGGCGTCGAAGAGTTCGATGCCACCGCATCGGTCATGGTCGTCGCCGCGGGGACGACGCTCGCGACGGTGCAGGACACGGCGCTCGGCGAGGGGCTCTGTTTCGCGCTCGACCTGCCGTCGCGCGGCAGCTGCACCATCGGCGGCAACATCGCCACCAACGCGGGCGGCAACCGGGTGATGCGCTACGGGATGACCCGGAACCTCGTCCTCGGTCTCGAGGCGGTGCTTGCCGACGGGACCGTGCTCACTTCGCTCAACACGGTCCTGAAGGACAACGCCGGCTACGACCTCAAGCAGCTCTTCATCGGCACCGAAGGGACTCTCGGTGTGGTGACGCGCGCTTCGCTGCGCCTCCACCCGGAGCCGCGCGAACGCATGACGGCGTTGGTGGCGACCGCGGACTACGCCGACCTGCTGGCGTTGCTCGGCTCGCTGCGGAGGCGCCTCGGGCCGCGCCTGTCGGCCTTCGAGGCGATGTGGGACAGCTATCTCGAGTGCGCGCTGTCGGTGATGGATCTGCCGCGACCGTTCGGCCTCCGTCATCCCTACTACGCGCTCATCGAGGTCGAACTGCTCGACGAGCGGTCCGATCGGGAGGCGACCGAGGCCGTGCTCGCCGAGGCGCTGTCGAACGGTGGCGTCGCCGACGCCATCGTCGCGTCCTCGGGGTGCGAGGCTGCGCGGCTCTGGTACATCCGGGAATCGGCGGGCGAGATGCTCGGCAAGCTGGCGCCCACCACTGCACATGATGTCTCGTTGCCGATCGGGCTGATGGAGTCCTACGCCGCGACGGTGCGCGATCGTTGCAAGGCCGAGCTCGGCGTCCGCGCGTTCAGCGTCTTCGGCCATCTGGGCGACGGTAACCTGCACTTCTTCACGGCGTTGCGCTCGGCGGATGATGCCGAGGCGCTGGACGCCATCGTCTACGGTGAGCTGCCGCAGGGCGGGTCGGTCTCCGCGGAGCACGGCATCGGCACGGGCAAGAAAAGGTGGTTGGGGGTCACGCGTTCCGACGCCGAGATCCTCACGATGCGCGCCCTGAAACAACATCTCGATCCGCGGGGCATCTTGAACCCCGGTCGGGTCATCTGAACACGGTTCATCTGAGGGTCTGGAAATGCAGGAACACGACAAACTGCCGTTGATGGATTACCGCGAACTGCCGCAGCCGGACATGGTGCGGCGTGCCCAGGAGTTCTACGCAGAGATCCGCCAGCGGCACACGGTCCGCCAGTTCTCGGACCGTCCGGTGCCGCGCGAGGTCATCGAGAGCTGTCTGCTCGCAGCGGGCACGGCGCCGAGCGGCGCCAACCATCAGCCGTGGTTCTTCTCCGTGATCGGTTCGCCGGAGGCCAAGACCCGCGTGCGCGAGGCGGCCGAACGAGAGGAACAGGCGTTCTATGCCGGCAAGGCGGGCGAAGAGTGGTTGGACGCCCTCAAGCCGCTCGGCACCGACGCCAGCAAGCCCTATCTCGAGACCGCGCCCTGGCTGATCGCCATCTTCGCGCAGCGGCAGGGCGGCGTGCGCGCCGGCATCCAGCGCCAGAACTACTATGTGACGGAGTCGGTCGGCATCGCCACGGGCTTCCTGATCGCGGCGCTGCACCACGCGGGGCTCGCGACGCTCACCCATACGCCCAAGCCGATGAACTTCCTCAACGGCATCTGCGAGCGACCGGACACCGAGCGCCCGTACCTGCTGTTGGTGGTCGGCTATCCGGCGACCGACGCGACCGTTCCGGTGCATGCGACCATAAAGAAGCCGCTCACCGAGATCGCCCGGTTCATCTAGGAGCACGCGATGACCTATGCGGTGACGGATCAGTGCATCCGTTGCAAGTACCAGGACTGCGTCGATGTCTGCCCGGTGGATGCCTTCCGCGAGGGGCAGAACATGCTGGTCATCGATCCCGAGGCCTGCATCGACTGCGGCGTCTGCGAGGCGGAGTGTCCCGCGGGCGCGATCCTGCCCGATTCTTTGGTCGAGCCGCGCTGGGTGGCGCTCAACGCGAAGTATGCGCCCGCGTGGCCGGTGATCCGCTCGCGGGGTCGGCCGTTCGCGGACGCCGACGCGTGGTCGGGTGTGCCGGACAAGTTCGAGGCGCATTTCTCCGAGGAACCGGGCGCGGGCGGCTGAGACCCGACGCGGACCGGACCGGCAGGTGATGGACAAGATCCAGCGGGTCCGCAGCGCGATAGCGGGTCATGAAGTCGACCGGATCCCCGCCGGCTTCTGGACGCATTTCCCGCCCGCCGCCAGCACCGGTCGGGCCATGGCGGATGCCCACCTCGATTTCTACCGCCGTTCCGGGGTCGACTTCGTCAAGGTGATGAACGACAACCCCTACCGCTTGGTCGGATTGGACCGGATCGATCGACCGTCCGATTGGCGTCGATTACGCCCCGAGCCGCGCGACTCGAGCGGCCGGCTCGCGTACCTCGATGGCGTGAAGGCGATCCTCGATGCGGTCGGCCACGAGGCATTGGTGATCGTCACGGTGTTCAACCCCTTCGCGACCGCGAACGACAACCGCAGCGGATCGTTGGATTTCAGCGACCTGACCTTCGGCGGCATCAGCGCGCATCTGAAGGAGGATCCGGAGGCCACCGCGGCGGCGTGAACGTCGGCGTTCCCGCTGTCAGCCCTCAGTTGCCCACCGGCAGCACGTTGTCGTCGCTGTCGCGGTCGATGCGCTTGTTGTAGGGGTCGACGCCCGCGTAGGCAGGCTTCGCCGCCGTCTGCAGCACGATCCTCTGCTCGCCGTCGCGCAACCGGTGCCGCTCGAAGGCGAGCACGCTCTGCCGCGTGAACCCCTTCTTGCCGGGCTCGGCCGTGAACAGGCCGATCTCGAAGGCCTCGTCGAGCGCGACCGGTGTCTCCTTGCCCAGACCGTCGGCGTAGAGCTTGCGCGCCTTCACCGTGAGCGTGGTCTCCCAGCGGCCGCCGGCGACCTGCCTTGTCTTGGCCGACTCCGCCTTGAGGTCGTAGAGCGTGATGCGCTCGAAGAGGTCGGCGATGAGCTGTTCGTGGCCGGGGCCGGCCTCCTCGCGGAGCGCCCGCAGGAAGTCGCTGGCGTTGGGGTAGGGCGCGGGCTTGAAGGCGTACTGCGCGAGCAGCCGTCGCAGCGTGCGGTCCACGACCTCGACGCCGAGCTCCTCCTTGAGCAGATACATCGCGAGTCCGCCCTTCTGGTAGTGGATGTAGCCCTGGTTCTCGACGCGGGCGAGCGGCAGCTCCTCAAGCCGCTCGCTGCCGCGCGCGCGCAGGTAGCGGTCGAGCTCGTACTTCAGGAACTTACGGATCTGCTCGGGTCCGTAGACCTCTTCCATCACCCTCAGCGCCGAGTACTGCGCCATGGCTTCGATGAGCAGCGTCGCGCCCTGCTGGTAGGACGGCACCAGTTGATGTCCCCACCACTGGTGGCCGATCTCGTGCGCGGTGATATAGGTCACCATGTCGATGTCCTCCGGCTCCTTGCGGTGCTGGATGAACCCGATGGCCTCGGAGTACGGCACCGTGTTGGCGAAGGACTGCGCGAAAGACGCATAGGCCGGGAACTCGAGGATGCGCAGCTGCTTGAACTGGTAGGGGCTGAAGGCCTCCGAGAGGAGCTGCAGCGAGGTCTTCATGGCCTCGAGCATGGTCCGCACGTTCGTGTCGTGGGGCGGATGGTGGTAGACCGCGAGCTCGACATCGTTCCAGCGGTCGCGGGCCACGGCGTAACGCGCCGACTGGATAGAGAAGAAGTTGTTGATCGGTGCGTCCGACCGGTAGCGGACCGTGCGCCGACCGCCCTCGACCGTCTCCGAGACCCGGTAGCCGGGCGCGATGGCGAGCTGGTCGGCGTCCGTGGACACCGTGATGTCCGCGTCCACCCAGTCGCTGTCGCGGCGCAGCGCGCTGTAGGCGCGCGCGCTGTCGTCCTCCAGTTTCGGCGGTCGCGACTCGGGCGCGAGGCCGCGTTTGCGCCGCTCGACGCGGTCCTGGAGATAGTTGCCCTGTTCGGGTCCGAGCGTCGGCGCGATCTCCGAGTTGTCGAGGAAGGTGCCGTTCTCCACGAGCCGCGTGTCGATCGCCCGGTGCCGGAATCCGTGCCGGGCACGGCGCAGCCCGAAATCGAGCGTCGCACGGGCGCCTGGCGCGAGCGGTTGCGCGAATCGGTAGATGCGGTAGTTGAAGCGCGGTAGCTCGCGGGCGAGCGTCGCGCCCGATACGCCGATGTTCTGCACCTCCATGTCGCGCGGCAGGCTGACATGCACCTCGTCGAGCGGGATGCCGCTGCGGTTCTCGAGCGCGTAGCGGCCGCGGATGTGGGCGCGCCCTTCCTTCGGGAAGAGGTCGACCGCCAGCGTCACCGCGGTGATGCGCGGCTGGGGCAGGGCCTCGTGGACGGCGAGCGTCCTCTCGTAGTCGGCCGCCCAATCTCGGTTTTCGTCGGCGGTGCGGTATTCATTGAGGACGTTGGTGTTGTACCAGATCCAGATGCCGATCCCGGCCATCGCGAGCACCGCCAGGCCGGCGAGCGCGCCCGATGGGCCGACGAGGCGTTTCGGCAGCCGCGAGAGGCGCGTGCGCAGCGTATCGACCGTACCGCGACGCCACAGCGCCGCCGCCAGCACCCCGAGCAGCAGCGCGCAGGCCGCCCAGTAGGCCCGGAACCACGCGGCGACGGCGGCGAAGATCCCCTGACCGTTCATGTCCGACAGCGGCTCCGGCGGCGAGGCACCGTAGAGGTAGAGCGGGTGCTCGAAGCCGAGGTTGCTGAGCGTCGCGCGCGCGACGATGAACAACATCATCACCAGCCAGCCCATCGCCTTCGACGGCACCACCGTCTGCACGAACACCGCGAGGATCGCGAACAGCGTGACATCGAGGGTCCAGGGCAGGACGTACCACAGCAGGTAGTGGCCGATCTGGAGGTCGGTGTGGCCCTTGAGAAGCTGCACGACCATGGCCATCAGCGCACCGCCCAGGATGGTGGTGAAGAGCACCAGCGCGATCGCGAGCATCTTCGGCAGCGCGAAGGCCCAGTCGGGCGCAGGCGTGGCGTCGATGATCTCGTGCATGCGCCGGTCGCGGCTGCTCCATACGAGTTCGCCCGCGTAGTAGATGGCGATCAGCAGCGGGATGAGGTTGAAGCTGCCCGTCAGCGCCTCGATCATCACGCGGGTCACCGGCAGCGTCGAGGTGCCGTAGCCCTCGTCGGCGAACCAGAGCGCGCTGAACGCGTTCGCGCAGCCGATCAACACCAGCACGATATAACCGGGATGGCGGAAGGCGGCGGCCATGTCGTGGCGTACGAGCGCGGCGAGCGCCGCGAGGTCGCGGCGTCGGGGCGGCGGCGTCGCTGCAGGCGGCACGATGCGCGCGGTGGGCGTCGGCGCTGTCGACTTCGCCGCTGCTGCTGCTGCGGGCGTGGATGCCCCGCCCGGCGCCGCCTTCGCGGAGCGGTCGCCGATGCGGTAGAGGCGCATCGCGGTCGCGAGCATCGCCGCGGTCAGGCCGATCCACAGCAGGCGGTTCCAGAGCAGCGGCCCCTCGAGCGCGGGCATCAAGGTGTTACGTTCGGCCGCGGTCCAATACTTGGTGAGGATGTCGAGCGCCGCGAGGCCGAACGGATCGATCAGCGTGATGACCGGCTCGTGACGCGGATCGCTCAGCAGGCCGAGCGTGACGAGATAGCCGATCAGCAGCACCATGGCGCCCACATAGGTGAGCGACAGCGAGCGCGTGATGAGCGCCACCGAGTAGAGCAGCGCCGAGGTGATGAGCAGCGTGGGTCCGCAGAGCGCCAGCCAGGCGTAGAGATACCAGCTGGCGCGGAAGGGGCCGACGGTCTCCAGGTCGACCCAGGGCATCGCCGCGCCGATCGCGTTGCCGATGGGTACGGCCGAGAGCGCGAGCATGCCGGCGAGCCAGGCGCCCGCGAAGCGGCCGAGCAGGTAATCGCGCACCTCTAGACGGGAACTGTGCAGGATGCCGCCGAAGCGCGTCTCGTCGTCGCGCACCACCGCGTTCGCGACGAACGCGGCGGCCACGAACAGCCCGAACAAGGTCAGGATCAGCGTGGTCTGCGCGATCACGAACGGCGCGTTGACATGCACATTGCCGCCCTTGCCGCCGATGGTCAGTTGGTCGGAGGCCGCGGCTCCGAAGGCCATCAGCAGGAATACCCCGAAGGTCACCCAGAACGCGGGCGAGCGCAGTTGATAGCGCAGCTCGAAGGCGGCGACATGGCGCAGCATGGCGGAGCGCTCAGGCCGCGCGCCGCTGCGCGGCGAGCGTGGCGAAGTAGACATCCTCGAGTCCGGCGGTGGCGGGCGTGAAGCCCTCGCCGGGCGATGAGTCGGCGAGCACATGCACCACGGTGCGGCCGCCTGAGAGCCGCGTCGCGATCACCTGTGTCGCGGCGCGCAGCGGTTCGAGCTCTTCCTTGGCGATGACCTTGCGCCAGACGCGGCCCTGCAGCGCGCCGGTGAGGTCGGCGGGCGCTCCGTCGGCGACGATGCGGCCGCCGGCGAGGATGGCCATGCGCGGACACAACTCGGCGACATCCTCCACGATGTGGGTCGAGAGGATCACCACCACGTTCTGGCCGATCTCCGCCAGCAGGTTGAGGAAGCGGTTGCGTTCCTCGGGGTCGAGGCCGGCGGTCGGTTCGTCGACGATGATGAGGCGCGGGTCGCCGAGCAGCGCCTGCGCGATGCCGAAGCGCTGGCGCATGCCGCCCGAGAACCCGGCGATGGCCTTGCGGCGCACCTCCCAGAGGTTGACCTGGCGCAGCAGGCGCTCGACCGCGTCGCGCCGCTCGCCGCGCGCGGCGTAGCCCTTGAGCACGGCGAGGTGGTCGAGCATGTCGAAGGCCGACACCCGCGGATAGACGCCGAAATCCTGCGGCAGGTAGCCGAGCACGCGGCGCAGCGCCGGCGGGTCGGCGAGCACGTCGATGCCGTCGAAGCGGATGCTGCCCGACTGTGGCGTCTGCAAGGTGGCGATGCAGCGCATCAGCGTGCTCTTGCCGGCGCCGTTGGGTCCCAACAGCCCGAACATGCCGGCGGGCAGTTCGAGGGTGACGCCGCCGAGCGCGCGCGTGCCGTTGGGGTAGAGGTAGGCGAGGTCGCGGATCGAGAGCATGACGAGCCTCCGACTTATGGTGTATTAGTTGTATAAAACACCAATACTCTTGTCAAGTCGGGGTCTGCGCAACCTCGATGGGTGCGCCCGACGGGACGGTTGGAAGGTCAGTCCCGCCCGACCGGCGGCAACCGGACATCGAAGCGCAGCGCGAGCGCGCGCAGGCCGGTCGTGGCGACGGCGCAGGCTGCCATCGCCATCCACGCCTCGGTCCCGAGGCTCGCCGCGATCACGTACACGATCGCACCCGCCCCGGCACAGAGCGCGTAGGGACGATGGTCGCTGAAGAGCTCGGGGATCTCGTTGCACACGAGGTCGCGCAACACGCCGCCGAAGGTCCCGGTGATCACGCCCATCATCACCGCGACGATGGGCGGCTGGTCGAGCAGGAAGGAGAGGTGCGTGCCGGTGGCGCAGAAGAGGCCGAGGCCGATCGCATCGGGCGCCTGCAGCCAGCGCTGGCCGCGCTCGAGTCGCCTGCGGCTCACCAAGGTCGCGCCCGCGACGCTGATCGCGAGCACCCCGAGGAGCACGTACTGGTGCTCCACCCAGAAGAAAGGCCTGCGATCAAGCAGGACATCGCGCAGCGTGCCGCCGCCGAACGCCGCGAGGAAGCCGCAGGCACAGATGCCGACGATGTCCATGCGCTTGCGCAGCGCGCCGATCACGCCCGACAGCGCAAAGGCCATCGTCGCCACGAATTCGAGGACGACGATGGCCTCGCGGCCAAAGCCCGCGACAGGGTTCACCGCGAGCTCCACGCGTCGGTCAGGGCGCAGCGACCGCGGGCGTGTACTCGTAGGTGGAGCCGATGCCGAGCGGCAGACCTAGCCCCCAATAGACCAGCAGGAACGCCGTCCACCCGATGATGAACGTGATCGAGTACGGCAACATCAGCGCGACCAAGGTGCCGATGCCGGCGCGCTGCACGTAGCGGCGGCAGAACACGACGATCAGCGGGAAGTAGGGCAGCAGCGGCGTGATGATGTTGGTGGAGCTGTCGCCGACGCGGTAGGCCGCCTGCGTGAGGTCGGGCGACACGCCGAGCTGCATGAGCATCGGCACCATGATCGCGCCGATCAGCGCCCACTTCGCAGACGCCGAGCCGATCAGCAGGTTGACGGTGGCGGTGAGGAGGATGATGCCCGTCAGCGTGACCCCGAGCGGCAGGGCCGCATCGCGCAGGGCGTTGGCGCCCTTGAGCGCCAGCAGTGCACCGAGGTTCGATTGCCCGAACGCATAGATGAACTGCGCGCAGAAGAACGCCATGACGATGTAGTAGCCCATGCCCGACATGGCCTTGGTCATGCCGGCGACGACGTCGCGGTGGGTCTTGATGCTGCCGGCGGCGATGCCGTAGGCGATGCCGGGCAACAGGAAGCCGACGAAGATGATCGGCACGATCGACTGCATCAGCGGTGCGCCGGAGACCAGCAGCTTGCGCACGCCCTCGGCGTCCGGCGCGGCCGCCCAGGGCGTATCGCCGGTCAGCGACCAGGCGAACAGCGCGCCTGCGACGAGGGCGGTGGCGAGCGCGGCGCGCAGGCCGCGGCGTTCGGCGGTCTGCAGCGGTTCCTGGGTGGGCAGTTCCTTCGGGTCGCCGTCCACGACCGTGGCCTTGAGGCGCGGCTCGATCACGAGGTCGGTGAGCGCCCAGCCGAGCAGCACGATCACCACCGACGAGGCGGTGGTGAAGTAGAAATTGTTGAGGGGGTTGATGACGACCGCCGGGTCGACCAGCTGCGCCGCGGTCTGGGTGAGGCCCGCGAGCAGCGGGTCGAGGCTGGACGGCACGCCCATCGTGGCGCTGAAGCCGCCGGAGACGCCCGCAAAAGCGGCGGCGATGCCGGCGAGCGGATGGCGCCCGGCCGCATAGAAGATGACCGCCCCGAGCGGGATCACGAGCACATAGCCTGCGTCGACCGCGACGTGGCTCAGGATGCCGACCGCGATCAGCGCGGGGGTGAGCAGCATCCGCGGCGTGACGGCCATCGCCGCGCGCAGCGCGGCGTTGATGAAACCCGTGTGCTCGGCGACGCCGAGGCCGAGCATCGCGACCAGCACCACGCCGAGTGGCGGGAAACTGGTGAAGGTGGCGACCATGGTCGCCATGAAGGCGGTGAGCGACTCCCCGGCGAGCATGTTGCGGATCTCGATGGGCTTGCCGCTGCGCGGGTCGATCTCGGCGAAGCTGACCTGCGACAGCAATGCGCTCACCACCCACGCGACGACCATGAGCAGCAGGAACAGCACGGCAGGGTCGGGCAGACGGTTGCCGAGGCGCTCCACGGCATCGAGGCTGCGGGAGAGCCAGCCGCGCCGCTCGGGAGTGGTCGCTGCGGGGCCGTTGGGCGAAGGGGTGTTCGTCATGGTCGGTACCTCAGTCGGATTCGGGTCGTGGCGATCGGACGTCCCTGGCCACCAGCAGCCCGGCGGCGAGCACGATCGCGCATCCCGCTAGCATAACGGCATCGAGCCGCTCATCAGAAGCACAGCACGCCCGCCCCGACGCCGAAGAATTCGGGCCCGTCGGGTGCCGAAGGACGGCGCCACCGCGGTCGGTCAGGCCGCAGGAGCGCTGGGGGCAGCGGGCTGCGTCGCGTCGGTCCGGGTGACGACGGTGCCCGCGATGAAATCGTGCAGCGTACGGCGTTGGTCGTTGACGAGGAGCGTGATCAGCGATGCGATGTACCAGACGCCGGACAGGGTCATGACGTAGCCGGCCCAGCCGGGCGTGTAGACCTGCAAGTTGGATTCGCGCTGCATCATGTCGAGGCCTACGTACTCGGCTTCGGGGATCGCGGCCAGTGCGATCAGTTGGGCGACGAGCGTCAGGCCCGTGAAGGCGATCTCCACCGAGCTGCGCAGCCACGACTCGCGCCAACCGATGGGTTCGCCGGTCAGGCGCTGCACCCGCAACTTGGCGACGCGCTTGCCGACCGTCTGGCCCCAGACCGCATGGCAGTAGACGCGGTAGCCGATGAAGGCGATGGTGACGAGCAGCGTCGCCGCGATGGCGACCGCGCGGGATTGCCCGCTGGCCCAGATCTGCAACGCGAAGAGCGGCGAGAGCAGCAGGAAGTCGATCAGGTAGGCGCCCAGACGCTGGCCGAAGTTCGAGTAAGACATGACGCCTCCCAATGGCTGGAAGGCTCAAGGTTATCCGAAACCCGTCAGCCGGTCAGGGCGCTATCGCATCCAACGTGCCGGTCACGCAGGTGACGCACTGGCCGCCGACCCGGATGGCGGCCTCGGAGAGGGACAGCCGGATGCGTCCGGCGCGACCGACGACGGCCCCTTGGGTGACGAGCAAGGGCGTGCCGTCGGTCGGGCTGCGCCCTGCCTGCCGGAGCCATGCGCCGACGCAGCCGTTGCCGCTGCCGCAGACCGGGTCCTCCGGCGAGCCGTGCGCCGGCGCGAACGCGCGCACCTCGAGCCGTGCCGCCTTCCCGGGCGCATGTTCGCCGAAGATCACCACGCCCGTACGGTCGAGCTTCATGTCCATCACTGCGAGCTGCGCAAGATCCGGGCTGCAGGCGAGCACCGCCTCCGCGGAGCCGAGCGGCGCCACGACCCAGCGCGGCCCCACGTCGATGAGGCAAGCGCCCGCCAAAGATCCCGTGCCGGTCGCCAGGATGCGCTCGAGATCCGCCCGTTCCTCGGCGCCCAGAGCGCGGATCTTCGGGTCCGGCAGTTCGAAGGACAGCCAGCGGGCGCCCGCGGGTGTCGTCTCCAACGACAATCGAACGAGCCCGACGCCGCATTCCTGCAGAAGCAGGCCGCCTGTCTCCGCCGACCGGGGCGTGATCCGGCCGGCTTCGAGCAAGGCGTGCGCGGTGCCGAGGGTCGGATGACCGGCGAAAGGCAGTTCGGAAACCGGGGTGAAGATGCGGACCCGATAGTCGGCGTCCGGCGTGGTCGGCGGCAACACGAAGGTCGTTTCGGACAGGTTCGTCCAGCGGGCGATGCGCTGCATCTGTTCGGCATCCAGCCCCTGCGCATCGAGCACCACGGCGACCGGGTTGCCCAAGAAGGGCTCGGCAGTGAAGACGTCGACGGTCTTGAAGGGCAGGCGGCGCATGGTACGTGAGGATCTGTCCGTGCGGTCAGGGTCGAGACGGCAAGCGTAAAGCGGGATCGAGTATAGGCGTGCCATCGCACGTCGGATACGCAGTCGACCGGGGTCGGCTGCGTCTTCTGCGTCTGTCACCGCTATGAGGTGGGCGGTCCAATGTCGGGGCGACGATTGTGTCGCGCCTGCAATGGATGACGCTCATGACCCTGTTGCCCCCGCTTGGTTCCTCTGGTCCGACCCGTCAGCGCCTGACCCGTTGGACGGCTTGTGCCGTGGCCGTGATCGTCTCGACCGGCCTCGTCGCCTGCAGCAGCGACGATGACAGCCCGTCGGCGGTGACCGGTGGACTGACGCTGCGGCTCACCGACGCACCGGTCGACGACGCCGCCGAGGTGGTGGTGGTGTTCACCGGCATGGAGTTGCAGCATCGGGACGGTACGCGCCGCACCGTGATGCTCGCCGCGCCGCGCGCGATCGACCTGCTGCAGTTGAGCGACGGGCGCACCACCGACCTGGTGTCGGGCCTCGCGGTGGAGGCGGGTGAGTACGATTGGGTCCGTCTGATGATCACCGCCGAGCAGAACCTGCAGAGCGGCTCGTACATCCGTCTTCGTGATGGCCGGCAGTTCCCGCTCTACATCCCGAGCGGCGCGGAGACCGGGCTCAAGCTGCAGCGGCGCTTCACGGTCGCCCAAGGGAGCGTGACGCGCCTCGTCATCGATTTCGACCTGCGCAAATCCGTGGTCGCGCCGCCGGGACAGGCGCCCAACTGGCTGCTGCGACCGGCGTTGAGGCTGGTCGATGAACTGCAGGTCGGCCGGGTCGAAGGCAGCGTCGACCTGGTCGCGCTCGCATCCGCCCTCGGCAAGACACGTGCCGCCTGCCGACCGGGGCTGTATCTCTTCACCGGTGCCGCTGCGACGCCGGACGACATGGATGGCAGCGCGACCGATGGCGCGGATCCGGTGCTCTACCGCGGGCTGCCGAACGACGGCATCACGACCTCCGTGCCGTACTCGATCCCGTTCGTGGAGGCGGGCGCCTATACGGTCGCCGCGACCTGCGACTACGACGTCGACGCCAGTCCCGGTGCGAGCGAGTACGACCCGACCGCCGTCGCTCCCTTGCCCGGGCAACCTGCGCCGCCGGGATACCAGACGATGGGGTGGTCGCGTCGCGATATCACCGTGAGCGCCAGCCAGACCGCGACGGCCAATCTGCCCTGACGGGTAGTCGGATGCGCCAGCCACGCCAGCGCTCCGCGAGGGTCACTCCTTCGCGGAGCGCGGTGCGGGCAACAGCGTGAGGCTCGCCAAGGCGGCACCTGCCACCAGCACCCGCAGCGCGTCCGGCAGGTCGCTGCCGAACCACTCGGGCAGCAGCAACACCGCGAGCGCCGTGGCGGCGATGCGCAACTGCTCGAAGCGCCGCGCGAAGGCGCGTTCCTCCAATGCCCAACCGATGCCGAGCGTCGCTGACGTGATCACGAGCGCGTAGCCGATGCCTTGGGCGAGGGACAGCGTGGATACGGCGATGAGGAAATGCAGCACCATCGCCGCGAGCAACAGGTACTGGGCGAGCGCATGACGGCGCACGGCAGGGCGCGTGCCGGTGTCGTAGCGTCGCACCGTCGAGGTATCGAGGTGAGGCAGGGCCTTGCCGCGCCCGACGGGCGAGTCGAACCACGGGGCGAGGGCGCTGCGCCAGTCGCGGGCCGCGACCGAGCGGCGCAGCAAGCCGACGAAGGTGTGCAGGTTGCCCCAGACCGGGTTGTAGCTCGCGAGCGGGCTGCGGATGCCGTAGGCGATGCGCTCGCCGTCGCGCTCCTCCGTGAAGGTGCCGAACAGCCGGTCCCAGAGGATGAGGATGCCGCCGTAGTTGCGGTCGATGCAGTAGTCGTTCTGGCCGTGGTGCACACGGTGGTTGGACGGCGTGACGAACACCCGGTCCATCCAGCCGAGCTTGCCGACGAGTTCGGTGTGCACCCAGTACTGGTACAGCAGGTCGATGAGGCCGACGACCGCGAACACCAGCGGCGGCACGCCGCACAGCGCCATCACGAGGTAGAAGGGCCAGCTCAGCAGTGCGCCGGTCGAGCTCTGGCGCAGCGCCGTGGTGAGGTTGTAGTACTCGGAGGAGTGATGCACCTGGTGCGAGGCCCAGAAGAGGTTGACCTCGTGCCCGGCGCGGTGCGCCCAGTAGTAGCAGAAGTCATAGAAGATGAGCGCGAAGACCCAGACCCAGACCTCGTCGGCGGGCAACGAGAACAGACGCAGGTGTTCGTACGCGAGGACGTAGATCCCGAAGGCCAAGAGCGCCGTGAAGGCGCCCCATACCTGGCTCAGCGCGCCGAAGTGCAGGCTGGTGAGGGCGTCCGGGATGTCGTAGGCCGCAACGCCCCGGCGATGCGCCACCCAGGCTTCCACCAGGATGGTGAGCATGAAGACGGGGATGGCGATGAGCATCGGGTCCATGGCGGAGCCGATTCGACCACAGCGGCGTCGGCCTTGTCA
>Ga0315900_10005140_pt1 | contig 18081 bp, 19 predicted proteins | sample LakEriMetagenome_FD_203521 | JGI IMG/M metagenome (GOLD analysis project Ga0315900, IMG submission 203521) | Freshwater fungal communities from buoy surface, Lake Erie, Ohio, United States - Buoy 12 MA114 | ecosystem: Environmental > Aquatic > Freshwater > Lake > Lake biofilm | place: USA: Lake... | reverse complement strand
TTGTGAGCATCTGCTCAGCGATTGTTGCGTACTTAGCTGTATCACCTTGTGCGTTCTGAATATCTGTTTCAAATCCTGCACCTGTAAGTGCTGAATCCATTGCTGGACGATCTCCATTTTCCCAACGTGCAGATGACTCTGAGTCAGGAAGGATCATGCATGCACGCTTCGCTGATGCATCATCGCTGCTTGAACAGCCTGAGATCAACAAAGCTGCTGCTGATGCGATCGCAGCAGCAATAATTAGACGGCGCTTTGCCATATGTATTTACCTTTCGAAAGGTGTACACGCCCCTGGCTAAAGCTGTTTTAGCCAGACATGAGGGCGTGAACCGAACTGAGCGTAATACTTCACCCCACTTTGGTCACTACCTATTTGGTCACGATTTGGTAAACGCACGAGTGCGTCTTGTACGGGTAACCTTGGGGCATGTCCTCACTTTCGCAATCGGATGCCTTAGCGGCAGCGATTTCGGCTGCCATTGCTGCCGCGATTGAACGTGGAGATTTGGTGGGAACGATTCCAGTAGCCATTCCACTTGAGCGTCCCAAGAATCGAGATCATGGAGATTACGCCACTTCGGTCGCCCTTCAACTAGCCAAGCCAGCAGGCATGTCGCCCAGGGCTGTTGCAGAACTTTTGCAGGCCGATTTGTTGGCTTTGCCCGAGGTCAGCGCAGTCGAGATCGCTGGGCCAGGATTTATCAACATCACGATGAATCGCAGTAGTCAGGCAGAGTTAGTCGCAACAATTCTTTCATCGCCTACAACATATGGAACAGGAACTTCTCTCGCAGGAGTTTCAATCAACTTGGAATTTATTAGTGCAAACCCAACGGGGCCGCTACACCTCGGACACACACGTTGGGCAGCAGTCGGTGATTCACTCGGTCGCGTTCTCGCAGCTGCTGGTGCACAAGTAACGCGCGAGTTTTACATTAACGATCGCGGTAATCAGATGGACCTCTTTGGAAAATCTGTAGAGGCAGCTGCTCTCGGTCAACCAATTCCAGAAGATGGTTACCAAGGCGGATACATCAGCGATTTAGCAGAAGTTGTTGCCAAGGAAAATCCTGGAATCAAAGAACTTGCAGCAGAGACTCGCCATGAGTCATTTCGCGAGGCAGCATACAAGGTGCAACTTGCGCAACAACAAGGTGTGCTCGATACCTTTAAAACACATTTCGATGTTTGGTTTTCAGAGCGCTCGCTTCACGAAGCAGGAGCCGTTGAGCATGCCATTGAAAAGTTGCGGACTCAAGGTCATATCTTTGATTCAGAAGGTGCAATCTGGTTACGCACTACAGATTTTGGTGATGATAAAGATCGCGTGATCACCAAAGCCAACGGTGATCTCACTTATTTTGCATCAGATACCGCTTACTACATTAACAAGCGAGAGCGTGGATTTGATATCTGCATATATATGTTGGGTGCAGACCATCACGGGTACGTTAATCGCCTTCGTGCAACTGCAGCATGTGCTGGCGATAACCCTGATTACAACGTAGAGATCTTGATTGGTCAGCTCGTGAAAATTATGGAGGGCGGCGAAGAGGTCAAGCTCTCTAAGCGTGCAGGAACAATTATTACTCTTGAAGAGTTAGTTGAAAAAGTTGGGGTTGATGCTGCGCGCTACACCCTCATTCGATATCCAGTTGATACGCCGATGGTGATGGATATCGATATCTTGCGCCGCAATACAAATGAAAACCCTGTCTACTACGTGCAGTATGCCCATGCGCGTATTGCCGGTGTACTCAGAAATGTCGCAGAACTCAACATTCCAATGGGATTAGCTCACTTTGATCCGAGCCAGCTATCTCACGATCGCGAGAACGAATTGCTTGGAACTTTGGCTGAGTTTCCTGGAATTGTCACTGCAGCTGCCGCCCTCCGCGAGCCGCATCGCATTGCTAGATATCTGGAAGAGCTGGCTGGGGTTTATCACGGCTTCTACGCAGATTGCCGCGTGCTTCCAATGGGTGAAGAAGCGATATCTCCTCTTCATTCAGCGCGAGCTAACTTGTGTGCAGCCACTAAGCAGGTCCTTGCCAACGGCCTTGATCTGCTCGGTGTAAGCGCTCCGGAGAGGATGTAATAGATATGTGGTCACGTGCTGTTTCATTCGATCAGGGACATCTGACTTTAAGCGGGTTAAGTGCACGCGATCTGGCAACACAATTTGGAACTCCAACATTTTTTATCGATGAAGATCACTTCAGAGACCGCACGAGAGCATGGTCGAAATCTCTTGATCTGCACTTCGGCGAATCAGCCGGTGAGGTGTACTACGCAGCAAAAGCCTTTATCTGCACTGATGTAGCGCGTTGGATTAAGGAAGAAGGAATCGGAATTGATGTCTGCACTGGGGGAGAACTCGCAGTAGCTCTAGCTGGTGGAATCGATCTTAAGAAAATTGAAGTACACGGAAATAACAAATCTGTGGCAGAGATTGAGCGCGCGGTACAGGTAGGGGTCAAAACCATTGTTATTGACTCTCTCTTTGAAATTGAGCGAGTTGCTGCATCAGCCACAAAGCACGGAGTGCGTCAAGCGGTCATGCTGCGGCTAACACCAGGTGTAGAAGCCCACACACACGAATCTATTTCAACAGCTCATGAAGATGTGAAGTTTGGATTTTCGATAGCAAGTGGCGCAGCAGCAGTAGCTGTTGCCGAAGTCTTGTCAAAAGCATCGCTTGAACTTCGTGGTTTTCATTGCCACGTTGGCTCACAAATCTTTGGGACAGATTCATTTGAATTAGCAGCCACTCGAATTATTGCTCTGATGGCTGAATGTAAGAGTAAGCACGGAATTGAATTGCCCGAACTAGATCTTGGCGGTGGATATGCCATTGCTTATGTGCCGGGAGATGTCACTGTTGAACCTGAAGATGTTCTTCCGGCGTTAAGCGCTGTCGTAAAACGGGAATGTGCAGCAGCGGGATTAACGTTGCCAATTATTTCCATTGAACCAGGTCGAAACATTGTGGGACCAACAACATTCACACTCTACGAAGTAGGCACCGTTAAAGACGTTCTTCTTGAAGATGGCCGCACTCGTCGTTACATCTCTGTTGATGGCGGCATGAGCGATAACATTCGCCCTTCTCTCTACGGCGCAGAATATTCTGCAGTCCTTGCAGATCGCACATCCACGTCAGCTCATGTACTTTCACGCCTCGTTGGAAAGCATTGCGAGACCGGAGATATTGTCATCCGAGATATCGAGCTTCCATCAGATATTGTTCCAGGTGATCTTCTTGCTACTCCTGCCACTGGGGCATATGGAAGAAGTATGGCCAGCAACTACAACCATGTGCCGCGCCCTCCTGTTGTTGCTATAAAGAATGGAAAAGCACGCGTGATTGTTCGCCGAGAAAATGAGGCAGATCTGCTCGCACTCGATGTGAAAGAATAGATACATGAGATCCCCAGACCAGCCAGTGCGTATTGGCATGCTCGGCTGCGGTGTGGTCGGAAGTGAAGTCGCTCGCCTGATTCTTGCTGACACAGTCGAGCTCTCCACCAGAGCTGGGGCCAAGATCGAATTAGCAAAGATTGCAGTGCGTGAGATCAAAGCTCGCCCTGGAATTCCTACCGAGCTATTTACTCTCGATGCAATGTCGATCGTTAATGATCCAACTATCGATCTGATCATTGAAGTAATGGGTGGAATCGAACCCGCACGCGAATTAATTCTCAAAGCAATTAGTAACCGTAAATCTATTGTTACTGCCAACAAGGCTCTTCTTGCAAGCCATGGTGCAGACTTGTTTACCGCGGCATATGCCCAAGGTGAAGATATTTACTATGAGGCAGCAGTTGCTGGTGCCATCCCAATCATTCGCCCTATGCGCGATTCACTTGCCGGTGATCATGTCGTGCGCCTTATGGGAATTGTTAACGGAACGACAAATTACATTCTGACAAAGATGCATGAAGATAATCGCGAATTCGCAGACGTATTGGCAGAGGCTCAGAAATTGGGTTATGCCGAAGCGGATCCAACTGCAGATGTTGAAGGATTTGATGCGGCTGCAAAAGCTGCAATACTTTCTGGACTTGCCTTTCACACCCGTGTCACAGTTGATGATGTGTATCGCGAAGGAATTTCTTCGATCACACTTGAAGATGTGCAGATCGCAAAGTCTATGGATCACGTCATCAAGTTGCTTGCAATCGCAGAGCTGACACCTGCTGATGAAATTTCGGTGCGTGTTCACCCTGTGCTACTGCATAAGAGTCATCCATTGGCATCTGTGCGCGATGCATTCAATGCAGTCTTTATCGAAGCCGAATCTGCAGGGCCACTTATGTTTTACGGCCGCGGAGCTGGCGGTGCACCAACAGCTTCAGCAATTTTGGGAGATGTTGTTGCCGTCTCTAGGCACATTGCTCTCAACTCGATTGGTCAGCGCGAGACTGACTACGCCGACCGCGATATTGCACCCATTGAGACCACTAAGACCAAGTTCCTTATTCGACTTGAAGTGAAGGATAAATCAGGTGTTTTGGCTGCAATTGCGCAAACTTTTGCAGAGCAAGATGTCTCTATTCAAACTGTTGACCAAAATGGTCGCGGAGCTGATGCAGAGCTCATCATCGTTACTCATGGTGCAACTGAAGGCGAGCTCAAGGCAACTGTTGCCGCCCTTAAGAAACTTCCAATCGTGACAAAGATTTCAAGCGTCATACGAGTAGAAGGTTCGACATCCCTATGAGCATCTTTGGATCAAAGAAGAAATCTGGTGCTCATCAGTGGCGTGGAGTTATTGAAGAGTACCGACATCGCCTACCTGTAACCGAAAAGACACCAATCGTCTCCCTTCGCGAGGGTGGTACCCCACTCATTTACGCATGCAATCTCTCCGAACTTCTTGGCAATAATGTTTGGATTAAGTACGAGGGTTTAAATCCAACGGGATCATTTAAAGATCGCGGAATGACAATGGCGATTTCAAAAGCTGCAGAAGATGGAGCAAAGGCTGTTATCTGCGCATCTACCGGAAATACTTCCGCATCTGCTGCAGCGTACGCGGTCAAAGCTGGCATGACTCCTGCAGTCCTTATTCCTAAGGGAAAGATTGCGATGGGCAAGCTTGCTCAAGCAGTTATTCATAACTCAACCATTTTGCAGGTCAATGGAAACTTCGATGATTGCCTCACCCTTGCACGCGAACTTTCGGAGAACTATCCAGTGGCACTGGTTAACTCGGTAAACCCTTATCGCATCGAAGGGCAGAAGACAGCAGCATTTGAAGTTGTAGATATGTTGGGAGATGCACCTGACATTCACGCGCTCCCAGTTGGAAATGCTGGAAATATCACTGCGTATTGGAAGGGCTATAAGGAGTACCGAGCTGATGGTCTTTCATCAAAGTTGCCACAAATGTATGGCTTCCAAGCAGCAGGAGCCGCACCGATTGTTAAGGGAAAGATCGTTAAAAATCCGGACACTATTGCAACCGCAATTCGAATTGGAAATCCAGCATCGTGGGCACAAGCAGTTGAGGCACGCGATGTATCTGGCGGAGTTATTGACTCAGTCACAGATAAAGAAATTCTTGCGGCTTATCGACTGATTGCAGCAAAAGAAGGTATTTTCGTTGAGCCATCATCTGCTGCAGGTCTTGCCGGGCTAATCAAGCATAAAAAGGCTGGCAAGCTTCCTACTGGGAAAACAATTGTCATCACAGTTACAGGTCATGGACTCAAAGACATTCCATACGCACTCGATGCTGCGAAGAAACCTGTCGTTGTTCCGGTTGATGTGAAAGCTGCCGCAAAGGCTTTGGGACTTAAATAAATGGGAGTCAAGTAAATGGCGAAACCAACTTTTAAAGCGAATCCAATTCAAGTTCAGGTTCCGGCAACGAGTGCAAATCTGGGACCAGGCTTTGATTGTTTTGGTTTGGCACTTGATCTCCACGATCGTTATGTCGCCCAGATTCTTGATGAGCCAGGCCTTGATATTGATGTCGCAGGTGAAGGTGCTACAACTCTTCCGCGCACCGATAAGAACCTACTTATCAAAGCGATGTATAAAGGTTTCGATTTTCTTGGCGGAAAACCAAAGGGTGTTGCTGTTCGCGCACTCAATGTAATTCCTCACGGTCGAGGCTTAGGTTCATCTGCCAGTGCAATTGTCGGCGGACTAGTTCTTGCTCGCGCTCTAGTTCTTACTGGATCAGATAAAATGAACGATGACGCACTTCTTGATTTAGCAACAGCCATGGAAGGTCATCCAGATAATGTTGCAGCCGCTCTCTATGGAGGGGCCACGATCGCTTGGCAAGAAGATCATCATGGCAAGTTGGTTTCACGCGCACTTCCTCTTGCAGTTGATACACGTGTACGCGCAGTTGCTTTTATTCCTAAGAACGAACTATCTACCAGCAAGGCACGTAAGTTACTTCCAGAGTCTGTGCCACACGCAGATGCGGCGGCAAATTCTGCTCGCAGTGCACTTTTATCTCACGCACTTTCTCATCGCCCTGACTTGTTGTTTAGAGCAACAGAAGATTTTCTCCATCAGGAGTACCGAGAGTCAGGTATGCCTGCTTCACTTAAATTAATGCGCACACTTCGCAAGGCAGGTGTTGCAGCATTTATTTCTGGTGCTGGCCCAACTGTGCTAGTTCTTCACACCGCTGATCAATCAGAGCTAGATCAGCTCTTACGCGCTGGCGGGGATGCATTTGAGGCGAAAAGTCTTGATATTGCAGTCCGCGGAGCTACCCTGCTATAGTTCTGCCATCACCTTAAAGCCCGTAAGTTAGGGCAGCGAATTAAGTTGGTAAATCAAAAAATCCCTCGGGTTTGACTCGCATATTTTTGCGGCGAACCCCAAACTGAAAAGATACACATGACCGAAAAAGAACCTGTCCGTTCAAGCAGTCCTGAGCTCACAGCAATGACCCTTCCTAAGTTAAAGGAAGTTGCGTCGCAACTTGGCATCGAAGGCGCAGCGAAGATGAAGAAAGACCAACTCGCAGAGGCGATCGCGGATTTGCAGGCAAAGAATCGCGAAGCAGCTAAGGCTGAGCGCGAAGCTCGCCGCGAAGCTCGTAACGCCAAGCGAAATGCTGGACGCGATAACAACGAAGATTCAGATGGCGCAGATAACGATGAACAAGGCGAGAGTGATTCGTCAGATAATTCAAGCGACAATAACGATCGCGGTGACCGCGGAGATCGTAACGACCGCAATCGTGGACGTGACCGCAATCGTGGACGTGACCGCAATCGTGACCGCAATCGCGACCGCGGACCACGCGAAGAGCGTGAACCAGTCATTGGTGAAGATGATGTTCTTGTTCCAGTTGGTGGTCTTGTCGACATCATGGATAACTTCTCATTTATTCGCACCGGTGGTTACCTACCAGGACCGAACGATGTCTATGTATCACAGAGCCAGGTTCGCAAATACGGACTTCGTAAGGGCGATGTTGTTACTGGTCAGGTCCGTCAGCTCCGCGAAGGCGAGCAGCGCCAGAAGTACAACCCACTTATTACTCTGGAAACAATTAACGGCGTCACACCTGAAGAGGCGAAAGGCCGTGTTGAATTTGGAAAGCTTGTTCCTCTTTATCCGCAAGAGCGTCTTCGCTTAGAGACTGAACCAAATATTCTCACCACTCGTGTGATTGATTTGATCGCACCTATTGGTAAGGGTCAGCGTGGATTAATAGTTTCACCACCTAAGGCTGGTAAGACAATGGTCTTGCAAGCAATTGCAAATGCAATCACCACAAATAATCCAGAGTGTCACTTGATGGTTGTTCTCGTTGATGAACGCCCAGAAGAAGTGACAGATATGCAGCGCAGCGTTAAGGGTGAAGTTATTGCTTCGACCTTTGATCGCCCAGCTGATGATCACACCACAATTGCAGAGCTTGCAATCGAGCGCGCAAAGCGTTTAGTTGAGCTCGGTCATGATGTGGTGGTTCTTCTTGACTCAATTACCCGTCTTGGCCGCGCCTACAACATTGCAGCACCTGCATCAGGTCGAATCCTTTCTGGTGGTGTTGATTCAGCAGCGCTCTATCCTCCAAAGAAGTTCTTCGGAGCTGCTCGTAACATTGAAGATGGTGGCTCACTAACTATCTTGGCAACAGCACTTGTTGATACAGGTTCTCGAATGGATGAAGTGATCTTCGAAGAGTTCAAGGGAACTGGAAATATGGAGCTCATCCTTGATCGCCGAATGGCAGATAAGCGAATCTTCCCAGCAGTAAACGTTGTCGCTTCAGGTACCCGTAAAGAAGAAATCCTCATGGGAACCGAAGAGCTCAATATTGTCTGGAAACTTCGCCGCGTACTTCACGCACTTGAGCCACAGGCTGCACTTGAACTTCTCTTGGAGAAGATGAAGGGCACCAAGTCAAACGTTGAATTCTTGATGCAGATCCAGAAGACAACATCAGGACCTGACGACTCCAAGTAATTCTTGAAGCAATTAATTTCGCGGAACGAAGACTTCTCTAATTACACGATTGACCAGTGATAGATAAGCATCGTTATCGACTGGATTTTCGCTCAAGTCATCAACAATCTTTCCTAGAGTCCATGCCTGCATCAAAACTGCAAGTGCATGGGAATCGATCTCTGTGTTGCATAACTTTCGCGCTTGAGCATCTTTGATCAGTTGTACGAGAGCGTCCGTGAGGCGTTGTTGTTCACCCTGCAAAAGTACTGACATGCGTGGGCTCGTGATCGCTCTGCCAATAGTGAGCGCACGTTCTTGACGAGCACGCTTCATTCCTTCACCTTGCGTGACTGCTGATAATTGCGAAAGCCCAAGATAGAAATCTTCACCAGTCTTTGCAGCAGATAGAAGTGCTTGCAGCGCTGCAATGTTGGTATCTACATAACGTGCGTACCGAACAATCATTGCAGCTTCTAGAAGATGGTAAATATCTTCAAAGTGGTGATAGAGAGAGCCCTTAGAAATATTTGAACGATCGAGAACCATTTCGACAGTGATCTCATCAAAGCGATACTTATCCAGCAGGTCAGCAGCGCACTCAATCAGCGAGGACTTGGTGGGGTGGGTCGTTTTAGGCATGGGCCTAGTCTGGCAAAACTTTTGGATTTTGACACATAAAACCCCGTTGCGGAGATGTGATCCACGCAATTATCAATGGCCATTCACAAGATTGTCACAAGGTTAGGGCTCATTCTTTTCCCAGAGGCAGCGCAGATTGCGCAGGGCCGAGGTTTGGATCGATTGAAGGAGTAGAAAATGATTTTAGTTAAGAAGATTGGCGCAATTACCGCCCTTGCACTTGCACTCTCAGTTCCCGGAGCAGTTGCAGCCGAAACAACAACACCCTTGAACACTCTTACTGCTCGCGAGCAAGCTGTCATTGAGTTCCAGAATTCAATTGCTGCATTTCGCACAGCACTCGTTGCACGTCAAGCTGCAATTCGTCCACTCGCTGATGCACGTCAAGCTGCAATAGCGGCTGCAAATACAGCGTTCACCACAGCGATCGCAACGGTTACAACACAAGAAGGTCGCGATGCCGTTGTTAAAACTCGTAAAGATGCAATTGCTGCAGCCAATGCAACATTTAAGTCAGCAGTAGAAGCACTCGGTGCGGCGCCAACAAAGCCAACAAAACCTGCAAAGCCTGCCAAGGCTGAGAAGGCAGCAAAGGCACCGAAGGTCGGCAACTAAGCCGAGTAATTTTCCGGGGTGGATCGGCTCTTCCACGCATAGAGAGATCATCGATTTCTCAGGTGCGGGGGAGAGCCGATACTCTTTCCCCCTAGTAATCGACTACTTGGTTCACCTGTTCTCAACGGCATAGGACCCAAGACGACCAGAGGAAAAATAATGAAGCCAGAGATTCATCCAGAATACAAAGAGACCCAAGTAACTTGTGGTTGCGGTGAAAAGTTTGTCACCCGCTCAACAGTTGCAAGCGGTTCAATCTATGTTGAAGTTTGTTCAGTCTGCCATCCGTTCTACACCGGTAAGCAGCGCATCCTCGATACTGGTGGACGCGTAGCTAAGTTCGAAGAGCGTTTCGGTAAGAAGTCCGCTAACTAGCTTTCTAATCAGACCGCCCCGCTGGCCATTGTGGCTTGCGGAGCGGTCTTTTTATTTACCGCTACAACGTCAAATTTCTACAACGTCTATCTCGATAGTGAAAGGAGTCAGTAATGAGTAGTGATCGCTTTGCATCGGCACATGAAATGGTCCGTGAATATCAAGAACTCGAAAAGCTTATGGCTGACCCTTCAATTCACGAAGATCAAGGTAAGGCTCGCCAACTCGGACGCCGCTATGCCCAACTCGGTCCCGTCGTTGCAGGGTTTAATAAGTGGAAATCTGCTGCCGATGATCTAGAAGCAGCCAAAGAGATGGCGCTAGAGGATCCAGATTTTGCTACAGAAATTCCAGCACTTGAAGCAACAGTCGAGCGCACCGCAACACGGTTGGAAGAACTCTTACTTCCACGTGATCCCAATGATGATCGCGATGTAATTATTGAAGTCAAGGCTGGAGCAGGTGGAGATGAATCTGCACTCTTTGCTGGTGATCTTGTGCGCATGTATCAGCGCTATGCAGAAAAGCGTGGCTGGAAAATTGAAATTATCGATATGACTGAATCAGATCTTGGTGGTTACAAAGATATTTCTATGGCAGTTAAATCAAAGGGAACTCCTGAGCCTGGCACAACACCATATGCTCGTTTGAAATTTGAAGGTGGAGTGCACCGCGTACAACGCGTTCCAGAGACTGAAAGTCAGGGACGCATTCACACTTCCGCTGCTGGTGTTCTTGTACTTCCTGAAGCTGAAGAAGTAGATGTTGAGCTAGATATGAATGATGTGCGTGTGGATGTTTATCGCTCATCAGGACCTGGCGGTCAATCAGTGAATACAACTGACTCGGCAGTCCGACTTACCCACGTGCCAACTGGCATCGTTGTTTCTTGTCAAAATGAAAAGTCACAGCTGCAAAATAAAGAGTCTGCGCTCCGTATTCTTCGCGCCCGCCTCTTGGCAGATGCTCAGGAAAAGGCAGAGGCAATCGCAATGGCAGAGCGCAAAAGCCAAGTGCGTACCGTGGACCGATCTGAACGTATCCGCACCTATAACTATCCAGAAAACCGCCTGAGTGATCACCGCGTTAACTACAAATCCAATAATTTAGATTCAGTTCTCAATGGAGAGCTCGATGATGTTATTCAAGCCCTCCTTGATGCTGATAAAGCAGCAAAGCTTGCATCAACGGAGTAATGGCTAGCGAATATGAACTTTAAAGAATTCTTAGCAGCTGGCAAAGATCAATTAAGCGCTGCAGGAATTGATCCACTCGATGCCGAACATCTGATGGCATACGTGTTAGGAATTTCGCGGATGGATCTGCATAACCCAGTTATTGTCGAAGATCGACTTTCTGGATTTGAGGATCTCACTATTTTGGAAGAAACTTTTTGGAAATTACTTGATGCTCGAGCAGCTCACCAACCCTTGCAATATCTGACCGGTGTTGCCTATTTTCGCTACCTCGATATTCAAGTGGGACCAGGAGTTTTAGTTCCTCGCCCTGAGTCAGAGCTGCTTGTGCAGTCGGTGCTAGATCATTGCGAAAAGCTCACAGGAATTATTAGCGTTGTAGATCTTGGATCAGGTTCTGGCGCACTTGCGCTGGCTATCTCGACTGAAAATCCTCGCACCCGTGTTATCGCTGTGGAGAAAGATCCCGCGGCTATTGAGTGGTTGAAGAAGAACGTCTCACAAATCAACGAACAAGTGCGGATTGTTGAAAGCGATGTTGTTGATGCGCTCGAAGGCGTCTCGTGTGATGTGGTGATTGCAAATCCTCCATATGTTCCAGATAGTCAAAAGTTGCCGCGTGATGTGGCAGAGCACGAACCTTCTGTTGCACTCTTCGGCGGCCCTACTGGTCTTGATATTCCTGGACGCTTTATTGATACGGCAGCACGTTTGCTTAAGCCTGGCGGGTTCTTCGCACTCGAACATACTGAAGATCAAGGCCCCGCACTGAAGGAGTTACTGAATGAGAACTTTAAAGATATTCTCTGTCATCTAGATCTCACAGCAAGGCCGCGATATACAACTGCGGTGAGAAAGTAGGAATCCTGTGGCGACACAAGTGTTCTTTGTCCAATCAAATCCAGGCGAGCACGTTGGCCTTGCAGCAAAGTGCATTAGAGATGGATTTGTCATCGTCACTCCACATGAAAATGGATATATATACCTCTGCGATGCATTTAGCCAAGATTCAGTACGCGCGATGCATGTTCTCCGTGGTGATGCACTCGGAGTTGCGGCACAGGTGCTTATTGCAGATTATTCACAGATTGAAGGACTGGCACGAGAGATCACAGAGGATGCTCGTGCGTTAATGAAAGCTTTCTGGCCCGGAGCACTCTCTCTTACATTGCGCCCACAACGCGGACTCAATTGGGATTTGGGTGATGCGGGAGAGCTTGATCAAATAAGTATCCGCATGCCAGCGCATGCATTTTTGCAAGCGCTCATTAAAGAGACAGGTCCACTGGCAGTTGCAAGTGCAGCGATGGCCGGACATCAACCCATACTCGAGATTTCACAACTTGATCTCCAGGGCCATGAAGTAGCACTCGTCGTTGACTCTGGAGTCATTAATCCCGTTGCGAGATCAAGCCAGGTAGAAATTGAACTCACAAAGACTCGTCTGGTCCGTGAAGGGGCAATCTCACAGAGTGAAATCCAGAAAGTCATCCCTGCACTAGTTATCTCTTAAGGCTAGGCTTGCCGCCATGACCGATACTTTCTATGGCCCAGATTTCGAACTCCTCTCCACGCAGGATCCAGATATTGCAGCTGTCTTGCTAGCTGAGCTTCATCGCCAACAGACGAATCTGCAACTGATTGCCTCCGAAAATTTCACCTCGCGCGCAGTTCTTGCCACGATGGGTTCGACTCTTTCAAATAAGTACGCAGAGGGTTATCCAGGAAAGCGCTATTACGGCGGCTGCGAAGAGGTCGATGTTGCAGAGACAATCGCAATCGAGCGTGCGAAGTCACTCTTTGGTGCAGAACATGCCAACGTCCAACCTCACTCAGGCGCCAGTGCAAATGTCGCGGTCTATCAAGCATTTACAAAGCCGGGAGATACCGTCCTTGCCATGTCACTTCCACATGGTGGCCATCTCACCCATGGCTCAAAAGTTAACTTTTCAGGTAAGTGGTTTAACGTGGTTTCTTATGGCGTTCGTCAAGATAATGAATTGATTGACTACGACGAGCTACGCGATAGCGCAATCGCCCACAAACCAAAGATGATTTGTAGCGGTGCAACGGCATATCCATCCCTGATCGACTTTGAAAAGGTACGCGCAATCTGCGATGAAGTCGGTGCGATTATGTGGGTCGATGCCGCTCACTTCATTGGTTTAGTTGCAGGAAAGGCGATCCCTTCCCCGGTTCCCTATGCAGACGTTGTCTCATTTACAACACATAAAGTTCTGCGCGGACCTCGTGGAGGAATGATTCTTACAAAGGCCGAACATGCTGCCGCTATCGATAAGGCTGTCTTTCCTGGAATGCAGGGCGGACCAATCATGTCTGCTGTTGCTGGAAAAGCTGTCGCGCTCGCAGAGTGCGCAACCCCTGCCTATCAAAAGTATGCAAAAGATGTCATCGTGAATGCCCAAGCTCTTGCGGCAGCACTTGAAGGTGAAGGAATGCGAGCAGTCTCTGGCGGAACGCAGACTCACTTGGCGCTCATTGATATTCGCGCAACTGGCGTCAACGGCAAGGTTGCCGATGAGCGCTGTGGTGCGGCTGGAATTGTTCTCAATAAGAACTCAATCCCATTTGATCCAGAGGCACCTTCAGTAACAAGTGGTATTCGTGTAGGAACTCCTGCAACCACAACGCAAGGAATGGGTGTTGATCAGATGAAAGTGATTGCATCTCTGATTGCTCGCGCGATTAAAACTGATGATGCGGCAGCACATGCTGCAATCAAATCCGAAGTTCACGCACTCACAGCACAATTTCCAATCTATCAAGCCTAAGTTGCGATAGGTAACAAGGGAGCTACATGCGCGAGTACCTGCTCACACTTTTACTAGCAGCAGCGCTCTGTTATGTCGTTACTCCATTAGTTCGAACATGGGCTGTTCGTTTCGGCGCGGTCGCTCAGATTCGCACGCGCGATGTACACACCACACCAACTCCTCGATGGGGCGGCTTGGCTATGTGGATTTCGATGAGCATTACCTTTGCAATTGCCCACAACCTTGAGCTTGTTGGAAAGTCATTCGGCCGCGAAACTCAAGGAATATTCCTAGCAGGTACTTTCTTAGTTGCACTCGGAATGCTCGATGATCGTTTTGAGCTCGATGCCCTGACAAAACTTGCCGGGCAAGCACTCGCTGCCGGAATTCTCCTTCTCTTTGGAATACAAATTCTCTGGTTGCCAATTAATGGTGTAATCACTCTTCCTCCAAGTGTTGGTCAACTCGTAACAGTCCTCATCGTTCTTGTGACAATTAACGCGGTGAATTTCATCGATGGTCTAGACGGTCTTGCTGCAGGAATAGTTGCCATCTCTGGCTTGGCCTTCTTTGCTTTCGCTTATCTCTTAGCCGTTGTCTATGGCTTCAGTCGCGCAGGTGCACCATCTTTGATCACAGCAATCCTTGTCGGAGTTTGCATCGGATTCTTAGCCCACAACACTCACCCTGCAGCAATCTTTATGGGTGATTCCGGCTCGATGTTCTTAGGGTTGATGCTGGCAGCTTCTGCAATCACTTTGACCGGCCAAGTAGATCCCAATGCAATCTCTGCGGAAAAACTCGGACCTGCAACACTGCCCTTGCTTCTACCTTTTGCAGTTCTTGCGATACCTCTTGCAGATCTCATCTTGGCTATCGTGCGCAGAATTAAGGCCGGCAAATCTCCATTTGCATCAGATAAAGAACACTTGCACCACAGGATCATGCGTGCCGGAAATACTCAGCAACGCACCGCTTTCATTATGTATCTATGGACGGCAACAATTGCTTTCCCAGTAACAGTTTTGGCATTTGCGCCAACGTGGGTGGCAGCCCTTGTTGCGGCATCACTTTTGATCGTGACAATAATTTTCTCACGCGGTAAATCAAAGATGTATCAGGAGAGAAAACCAGAGATAGAAGGCGCACATGTCGAATAAAGATTCAGAACAATCAACGAGTGAGAGCGCCATGCTCAAGGGCGCACTTCTGCCAACTGTGATCGTGGGAGCTGGCTGCATCGCACTCTTTTCAATCCTTAAAGGGCTTCACGGTTTCTATGGCGCAATGGTTGCTCAAGTTGTAGTCGTCATCTTCTTCTTAGTACATCTGCTGATTTCAAAGCTTTCACGAAATTTAGATCCCATGGCCACGATGGCACTTGCCATGTTCTCCTATTTCGCCAAGGTGATGGTGATGGGCGCTTTTCTCTTGGTGCTCACCAAATTCACATCTCGGGATGTCATCGATCGAACCTCCTTCGGAATTACCGCAATCGTGCTCACCGCAGCGTGGTTAGGCGGGGAGATCAAGAGTTATCTATCCCTTAAAATTCATCTACCATTGCCGCCAAGGCCGTAAAACCCTAATCTGGGAGGACAGGCAATGATGGAGACCATGAAGGAGTAATACCGATGAGCAATAACCGCGAAGAGAATGCCCTCTGGTCGATCTTTGGATACCTCATCTCTGGACTTCTTTTCTGGGGCGGGGCTGGCTGGGCGGCCGATCGCTGGCTCGGGACTACCTACCTCACGCTTGTGGGCCTACTTGTAGGCGCCGGCGGAGCGATCTACCTTGTCTGGCTAAGGTTCGGGAGAGAGTAAGCAACTTCTCACCTATTGGATTTCACACGCGAGAGATTTCCCCATAAGGTTGCCCTGCTTGTCACCTTCCCCGGTAACCACGGTATCCCTGCTATCACATAGGAGTTTGTGTGCTCGCGTTAGTTCTCTCAGGCGCTGAAGGCGACGGTTTCGTCCCGCCAGGCACCAAGGACTTTAACCTTCCTCCAATTATTGAAGGCGTTGAATGGTTTACCAAGCCAGTACTTCTTGTCATGGTTTCAGTTGTCCTTATCTCAGTATTTTTCATTCTTTCAGCGCGTAAAGCAGCTGTGGTCCCAAGCAAGTTCCAGTTTGCAGGCGAGAGCATCTACGGATTCGTACGTAACGATCTTGGAAAAGAGATTATCGGGCACGAGTTCATGCGCTTTGTTCCATATCTATTCACACTCTTTGTCTTTATTTTGACCAATAACATTTTCGGAATTGTGCCTTTCCTCCAATTCCCAGCAATGTCACACGTTGCATTCCCATATGTGCTCGCAGCTTTCTCTTTCTTCGTCTTTCACTATGTCGGTGTTCGCAAGCATGGTCTTGGTAAGTACCTCAAGGACATTGCATTTATGCCAGGCGTACCAAAGCCTGTTTACATCTTGCTTACACCTATCGAGTTAGCGACATTCTTCCTCGTGCGTCCTTTGACGCTCTCACTTCGTCTCTTTGCAAATATGTTCGCTGGCCACTTGCTTCTCTTGGTCTTTATCTTGGGCGGTGAGTACATGATGAACGATTCACACCTCATCATGAAGCTCTTCTCCCCATTCTCATTCTTGTTCGGTATTGCCCTTACATTCTTTGAATTTATGGTGCAGTGCCTACAGGCATACATCTTCACCCTTTTGACCGCTCTCTATATCGCCGGCGCCCTTGCCGACGAGCATTAAGGCGGCCAAGTAGTTCAGCACAACAAACCGCACCACCTAACGAAAGGTAAGAAAACATGGAAGGCACACTCAACCTGGTTGGTTTTGGCCTCTCAGCAATTGGTCCAGCTATCGCAACAGGCATGATCTTCGCTGCATACATCAACGGCGTAGCTCGTCAGCCTGAAGCACGTAGCGTTCTACAGCCAATCGCGTTCCTCGGATTCGCGCTCGCTGAAGCTCTCGCTCTCTTCGGACTAGTTCTCGCATTCGTACTATAAAAATATGCGCACAGTAATCATCGCTGCCGAGGAAGTTAGCCCGTTAGTTCCGCATACCGCGGAACTCATCGTCGGGTTTATTGCTTTCTCGCTGCTCTACTTTGTACTTCGCAAAGCAGTCGTTCCAAAGTTTGAAAAAGCTTTTACCGACCGCACCAATGCGATTCAAGGTGGCATTGAACGCGCAGAGAAAGCTCAAGTTGAAGCACAGCGCGCCTTAGCTCAATACAACGAACAGCTCTCTAGTGCACGCGAAGAAGCTCAAACACTTCGCGAAGAAGCACGAGTTCAGGGTGCTGCCATCGTTGAAGAGCTTCGCGCAAAGGCTCAAGAAGAAGCCGCTCGAATTACAGCAGCAGCTCACGCATCGATTGAGGCAGAGCGTCAACAAGCAGTGACATCACTTCGCAATGAAGTTGGTGCACTTGCAGTTGAACTCGCATCAAAGATTGTGGGCGAGGCTCTTGAGGATCAAGCGCGTCAGTCACGAATCGTTGATCGTTTTCTAGATGACTTGGAGAAGAGCAAGTAGTGAGAATTCATCTCGGAGGAAGCAGCCGTCAATCACTCGTGATTGCACGCGGCGCACTCGATGCTGCCGTCAAGGGCACAAGTGCTGCAACCGCATCCGAGATTTCTACACACTTATTCTTTGCCGCAGAAGTCTTTGCAAGTAAGACAGCTCTTCGCCGTGCGATCACAGATCCATCGCGAGACATTGCCTCAAAGACTGCTCTGATCAAAGAACTCTTCGGATCAAAGATCGGTAAGGAAGCCTCAGATCTCATCTCTGGCATCGCCGCTCTGCGTTGGTCTGCGGGTAAAGATGTCATCTATGTATTGGAACAACTAGCAATCGAAGCAGAAGCATCTGCTGCCAATATCAATAATGAGCTCGATCGCGTTGAAGATGAACTCTTCAGCGCCTCACGTCTTCTTGTTGATTCTTCTGAGCTCCGAAGCGCACTCGTAGGTGGTGCCGGTGCAGATCTCAAGGCTCAATTGGTAACAGAAATTCTTTCAAAGAAGGCATCTGCTTCGACGGTAAAGCTTGTTCGCGC